>Ga0310822_100041_pt1 | contig 262035 bp, 235 predicted proteins | sample P4_ome_2_FD_201313 | JGI IMG/M metagenome (GOLD analysis project Ga0310822, IMG submission 201313) | Sorghum-adapted microbial communities from Joint BioEnergy Institute, Emeryville, California, United States - P4_Day56_Rep2 | ecosystem: Engineered > Bioreactor > SSF (Solid state fermentation)...
GGGAGGCCGTCTACACCGAATGGCTCGCCGGTGAGCTGGCGCGCGGCGGGGCGCGCCTCGAGAGCGCGCAGATGACGGCGTTCCAGCGCAGCTTGGCCACGCGTCGGGGCCGCGACCGCAATCTGCGGGCGACGGAAGGGCCGGACGCGACCATGCGCGGGGTTCTGTCGGTGACCGACGGCGACGCCTTCGCGCGGCTCCTCGCGCGCGGCGTGGGCCGCCACCGAGCGTTCGGCTACGGGATGCTCTTGCTGCGACCGGTTTCGCGCTGAGTCGGCCAGACGGCGGAGGTGCTGCTTGCGCAACCGGAGGACACGATGCTGAAGGCCAGGCTAGGGTTAGAGACCGCGCGAATTCCGCATGCCGATCGTCATGGATTGCTCTGGCTTTCGCGCGGCGCGCTCTGTGTCCGTGACGGCACGTTGCATTTCTCCTGCGCCGGCACAGACGGAATGCCCCAAGGCGACTACACGATCCCCTTTCAAAACGTGTCCATGATTTTGCTCGGCCCCGGCAGCACCGTCAGCCACGACGCTCTGCGTCTACTGGCCCGCCACGGCACCGCGCTGGTCGCCGTCGGTGACGACGGCGTGCGAGCTTACACCGCACCGCCTCTCTTGACGGACGAAAGTCGGCTTGCTCGCCGCCAAGCCCGGCTGTGGGCGGATGCCGAGGGGACCCGTCTGGACATCGCCCGACGCCTGTACGCTTGGCGGCTCGGCGAAGTTCTCCCGCATCGGGACCTGACGATCCTGCGCGGCATCGAGGGCGCGCGGATGAAGGAAACGTATCGGCGCCTTGCCGAGAGGCACGGCGTCACTTGGCGAGGCCGACGGTATGACCGCGCCAATCCCACCGCGGCAGATCTCCCAAATCAGGCGATCAACCACGCAGCCTCAGCAGTCGAAGCGGCTGCGGCAATCGCCGTCAGCGCGACCGCGACCCTGCCGCAACTCGGCTTCATCCACGAGGACTCGAGCCAGTCCTTCGTTCTGGACATCGCGGACCTATTTCGCGACACGGTTACGCTTCCGGTGGCCTTCAAGGCCGTGGGATTGGCCGCGAAGGAGCCGGATCAGCCTGTCGAGCGCTTGGTGCGACGCTTGGCCGGGACGGCATTCCGGCGCCAAGGCGTTGTGCCCGCCATGATTGACAGGATCAAGGAGCTCTTCGATGCCCATGACCGTGGTCGTGACACGTGACGTGGAGGCTCGATATCGCGGATTCCTAGCCTCGTGCATGCTGGAGATCGCTCCCGGCGTGTACACCTCGCCGACCCTGTCCAGGGGCGTACGGGAACGGGTCTGGGCTGTCCTGGAAGGGTGGCATCGAGAGCTAAAGCAGGGGGCCATTGTCATGACATGGCGCGACGAGTCGGTGCCAGGTGGGCAGGCGATACGCACGCTCGGCGATCCACCGCGCGTTCTCGTCGATGTTGACGGTATGGTACTCGTAAGGCGCGAGATTTAGATTTATTTTCTCGCCTGTATGATGTTTGATAAGTAAATAGAGTCAAAGCCTTGTATTCAAGAGGTTTCCCCGTCTGCGCGGGGATAGACCTTTTCGAGAGAGGAAGCCCATGAAGATCACCGCGGTTTCCCCGTCTGCGCGGGGATAGACCCCAAAGCGCCTGGCGCGGCGGTTCCGGCGCCGCGGTTTCCCCGTCTGCGCGGGGATAGACCCGGCGGCTGCTGCGAGCGGGATGAGCAGAACAAGGTTTCCCCGTCTGCGCGGGGATAGACCCCGTACCGTTGCTGCGTGGATGTGTTCCGTGAAGGTTTCCCCGTCTGCGCGGGGATAGACCTTGGACCGTGCAGACGAGCGGGCTGGCCGCAACGGTTTCCCCGTCTGCGCGGGGATAGACCCTCAACCGCGACGTAGTTCCCGCGCCGCACCGGGGTTTCCCCGTCTGCGCGGGGATAGACCCGCCGGGGAGATGACGCCGGAAGAGGCGCAGGCGGTTTCCCCGTCTGCGCGGGGATAGACCTTCAGCGCCCTCAAAACACTCCGGTTCGGCGGTGGTTTCCCCGTCTGCGCGGGGATAGACCGTTCATGGGCAGAACGTCCCCGAGCCGGTCCGTGGTTTCCCCGTCTGCGCGGGGATAGACCTCCGGCATCCGTCGATGTTCAGCGCCCCGGTGCGGTTTCCCCGTCTGCGCGGGGATAGACCCCACGCGAACACCGATGAGGTATATGCAACCGGGGTTTCCCCGTCTGCGCGGGGATAGACCCAGAGCGCGATCAAGATCGCCGAGCAGTCCGAGGGTTTCCCCGTCTGCGCGGGGATAGACCCCGAGATGACCGGACCGGCCACACTGAGCCTGAGGTTTCCCCGTCTGCGCGGGGATAGACCCATGCCGCAGATGGCGGCCAACGCGAAGTCGATGGTTTCCCCGTCTGCGCGGGGATAGACCCCGCAAAGGAGCGTCTCATGGAAGACGTGAAGAGGTTTCCCCGTCTGCGCGGGGATAGACCCCTGGGTTGCGGCCAAGGCAAGGGCGAGAGGGTGGTTTCCCCGTCTGCGCGGGGATAGACCTTTTACGAGGAGCACGCGGGCGAAAAGGCGGAGGGTTTCCCCGTCTGCGCGGGGATAGACCATCTTCGGAGCAACGTTCCGAGAGTGTTCAACGGGTTTCCCCGTCTGCGCGGGGATAGACCTTTGGCGCGACGATTGCGCGAAGCTGAGGGACGGGTTTCCCCGTCTGCGCGGGGATAGACCCCCGATGGACGGTCCGCAAGGGCAAACCGTTCTGGTTTCCCCGTCTGCGCGGGGATAGACCTTCCTCGTAAGCCCAGGCCCGGTTGACGACTCGGGTTTCCCCGTCTGCGCGGGGATAGACCCCTTGTTCAAGGCGTTGACGGCTTCATTGAAATGGTTTCCCCGTCTGCGCGGGGATAGACCCTTGATCGGCCATCGGTCAATCCCCAATCTCGAGGTTTCCCCGTCTGCGCGGGGATAGACCGCGTCTTTATTCTTGGTCAGATTGTGGGCGGCGGGTTTCCCCGTCTGCGCGGGGATAGACCCTGCTCCGACGCCTTGTACTTCTCCACGCACCAGGTTTCCCCGTCTGCGCGGGGATAGACCGCAACACCGCGGCGCCGACCGCAAGCCACGGCAGGTTTCCCCGTCTGCGCGGGGATAGACCTGCTCGCACCTGCGGCGGAAGAAAAGCGATCCGGGTTTCCCCGTCTGCGCGGGGATAGACCCTGCGCGATCCGATCCATCGAGACGCCGGCCTCGGTTTCCCCGTCTGCGCGGGGATAGACCCATTCCGAGAGTGTTCAACGGTAGCGCCTATTCGGTTTCCCCGTCTGCGCGGGGATAGACCCGTCTCGCCGAATCGGGCAATCTGCTGATCCAGGGTTTCCCCGTCTGCGCGGGGATAGACCCGACCGGACCGGGACGGCGACTACCGATCTGGTGGTTTCCCCGTCTGCGCGGGGATAGACCCTGCTTGCCGGCGAACAGGAGCAGCAGCCCCAGGGTTTCCCCGTCTGCGCGGGGATAGACCTTTCCCCATCTTCGTCGAGGAAATTCAAGGGAGGGTTTCCCCGCCCGCGCGGGGATACAGCTTTTGCGATTTTCAGCCAATCATCCGTGCTGTAAATCTGATTACACAATCAGAAGATTGTGACCGCCCGCCGCGACGACCTCGAGGGCGCGCTTGGCGGTCTCCTGCCCCTTGATGTCGGCGAGGTCGAGAGGGTTCGCCGCGGCCGCGGCCAGCTTCGGCTCGGGCGGGCTCAGCACCTGCGTGCCCTTGAGGTGGTGGATGAGCGCGAGCAGGCTCGGCGGCGCCAGAACCTCCGGCCCGCCGGCCCAGGCCGCCTCGCCGCCCTGCACCTCCGGGCAGATGAGGCCGCGCCCGGCGGCCGAGGCCGCGATCGCCGCCGGCAGCACGCCGGCGACCGGCGCCAGGGTTCCGTCGAGCGCCAGCTCGCCGAGCGCCGAATACCCGGCCACCGCTTCCTCGGAGACCACGCCCATCGCCGCCAGCAGGCCCAGCGCAACCGGCAGGTCGAAGTGGCTGCCCTCCTTCAGAAGGTCGGCCGGCGCCAGGTTGACGATGATCCGCTTCGGCGGCAGTGCCAGGCCGATGGCGCCGAGCGCCGCGCGCACCCGCTCGCGGCTCTCGCCGACCGCCTTGTCCGGCAGCCCGACCAGGATGAAGGCCGGCAGCCCGCCGCCCATTTGCACCTGGACGTCGACCTCCAGCACCTCGATGCCCTGGAAGGCCACCGTCTTCACCCGCGCGACCATGACGCCCGCATTCCCCCGATACAACCCACGCGCGATTGTAGGCGGGGGCGCGCCGCCGCGCCACTTCGGGGTTCGCGGGTCGGGGGCAAGGGATCGAGGCGCCGCCGGGCATCCCGGCCGCCCCGGTCCCTCGGACGCCTTACGGTCCTCGTGCCCCTTGCACGCTTGTCTCTCAGCCGCGCTCGATCAGCCGCAACCGGCTGAGGACGAGGTCGCGGTCGAGATAGCCTCCTTGCAGATGCCGGTGCCCGGTCGACGGGTCGAACGGCGCGCGCCCGTGCAGCACCCGCGCGTTGTCGAAGGCAAGCATCTCGCCCGGCTCCAGCTTGAGGCGGATCTGGAAGCGCGGATCGCGCAGCAGCTTCCAGAACCCGCGCAGCGCCCGATAGGTCGGCTCCATCACCGACTCGGGAAGATCGAGCGCGGCCCGCAGCCAGTTGTTGAACCGGATGCTCACCACCTGCCCCTCGGCGTCGACCTCAATCGTCGGCGCCCGGTCGCGGATGTCGCAGCCGTCGTCGTGAAAGCGGAAGTCGATCGGCTGCGTGGCCAGCAGCCGGAAGCCGTCCGGATCGCTCTCCCGCAACGCTTCGGCCGCGCCGTAGCCGTCGACCAGGATCGAATCGCCGCCGACGGCCTCGTTGGCGACGCAGAACAGAAGCTGGTAGTCCGGCGGCCGGCGCCAGTTCGCCAGGTCCGTGTGCGGCTCCAGGCCGATCGGCGTATAGGCGCTGGCGTTCGGGTTGGGCAGCGACACGACGTCGTAGACCGTGCCGAAATTGGTCGGGCGCATCGGGCCGACGCGCCCGGCGATGCGCTGAATCTCGCCCGGCACCGCCGGGGCGCCGCGCAGCAGCACCACGCCCCAGTCGCGCATGGCCGTGAGCCACTCCGCAAGGCCCGTGTCGCTGTTCATCACGGCCCGGTAATCGACGGTCGGGGGGATCGACCTCGACCCGGTGTCCCAGGGCCGCGGCCGCCACGCCCGCTCCGCGCGCGCCCAGTCTGAATAGCAGTGCCGGCGCAGCCAGCCGGCGTCAAACCGGCTGCGATGCGGCGGTTCGCCCGGCGCCTCGGACTCGAATTCGACTTCCAGATGCCCGCCCGGAAGGACCCGGGCCGCCGTCGCCCGAATCACCTCGGGCGCATCGACCAGCAGGAAGCTGCGCTCCAGCGCCTGCGGATGGCGGCAGGCGGGGCAGGCGCAGTTGTCGCGGAGCCAGACGGCGTGGAAGCGGCTTTGCCGGCCATCGTCCCAATCGACGGTGACGCGGTCTCCCCCGCATGACACCGCCGCAATCCGGTGGTCCATCGGATAGACCGCCAGATCCCGCATGTCGATACGGCCGATTCTCTCGTCATCGGCAACGGCAGAAACAGTGGCCATGGCTCCTTTCACCCGCAAGTTGCTGATCCGATGAACGCAACGGTGGGCCGCTTTCATGCGCGTGACAAACGAGTAATATCGGGCCTCAGCAGTAGTTTTTCTAAAAGTGAGCTTGGCCATGGCCCGGCACCTGCCACCCGTCAACTGGCTGCGCGCCTTCGAGGCCGCGGCGCGCCACGTCAGCTTCACCGGGGCCGCGCAGGAGCTGGGCGTCACGCCCTCCGCGGTCAGCCAGCAGGTTCGCCTGCTCGAGCAGCATCTCGGCCGCGTGCTGTTCTACCGCCTGCCCCGCAGCCTCAGGCTCGCCGAGGCCGGCGAGGCCTATCTGCCCCTCGTTCGCGACGCCTTCGACCGGCTCGCCGCGAGCACGGCCGAGATCTTCGGCGATCGCGCCGGCGGGCGCCTGAAGGTGAAGGCGACCGCCGCGTTCGCCGTCTTCTGGCTGATGCCGCGCCTGCCCCGCTTTCGCGCCTTGCACCCGGACGTTGCGCTGCGTATCACGACCTCCATCTGGTCGGCGGAGATTCCGGACCCCGGAATCGAGCTGGAAGTCCGCCTCGGCGCCGGCAACTGGCCCGGGCTGCAGGCCGAGCGGCTGACATGGGACACGGTGTTTCCCGTCTGCAGCCCCGCGCTCCGGGACGGGCCGCCGCGCCTCGCCCGACCGGCCGACCTCGCCGGGCACACGCTGCTGCACGTCCTCGGCTTCCGCGAGGGCTGGACCCAGTGGCTCGCGCGTGCCGGGGCCGCCAAGCAGGTGGACGCCGCACAGGGCCTCGAGTTCGACACCGCGGTCACGGCGATTGAACTGGCGCTGCGCGGCGCCGGCGTCGCGCTCGGCCGCAGTTGTTTCGTGGGCGAGCTCCTTGCCACCGGGCGGCTGGTGGCGCCGTTCGACCTCGTCCTGCCGGCCGAGGAGGCCTTTTACCTCGTGTCGCCGGCCGGCCGACCGATCGGATCGGCCGCCGAGCGCTTTCGCGCCTGGCTCCTTGCCGAAGCCCGGAGCGACCGCACCGGGTCGGTTGAATCCCGGTAGTGCCCGGGACAGATGGGCTTGGGGCCAGGACCAATCGCCCTCGTACCAGAGAACGGGCCGCTGTCCACTGATTTGACGGGCAAGCCGGCGCGGACCACGGCTACGGGCGATCCGCGACAATCACGGACATGCGGCCGATCGGTTCGGCCCGTTGCACCGCGAAGCCGCAGGCCGTCAGCCGGGCGGCGACCCAGTCGGGGGCGAGCCGAAGCTTTCGGTAGCTGCTCTTCCGCAGCACCCAGTCCTCGCCGTCGCGGACGTGGATCAGGTCGTGCACGATGACCGTTTCCGGCTCGTATTCCAGGAAGCAGGTCATGATGCGGTGCGAATCGCTCCGCACCGGGATGAAGCGGTCCGTGCCCCTGAGCTCCGCGGTCAGGTCCCGGAAGCCGAGAACGAACCGGCCGCCGGGCGCCAGCAGCCGATGAACCTCGGTGAACAGCCGCAGCACGTCGTCCTTCGACGAGAGATGCGTGAGGGTGTCGCCCATGCACAGGGCGACCTCGACACCGGGCTCGATCATCGGCAGCCCCGCCGCGATATCCGCCTCGACCGCCGCGATCGGCAGCGATCCCTTTCGGTCCGTCAGCTCCGCGAGAAGCTTTCGGCTGGTGTCGAGCGCGGTGACCTCGTAGCCGATCTCGGCCAGCGCGATCGACTGGAAACCGGGGCCGCTGCCGAGATCCAGCGCCCGGCGCGATCCGGACCGCGGCAGCCCGAGGCTCGAGAGCAGCGCGCGCTGTTCGGAGACCTTCTCGGCGAAGTCACCCGACATCCATGTGTAGTGCTCCGCCAGCAGGCGATCGTAATGATCGGCGACGCTCGCGACGCCGTCCCTCTGTGTTTGGCTCGCCATCTTCGTTCCGGCGTCCCTGTACCGAATCCGTGCGGCGGGTGACGACGGCCACCAGTCTAGCACGGATGCGGATGCCGCACGGACCCGATGTCCGCGCCGGGGCGCAAGGGGATGCGCGATCGGCCCGCGCTCCGTAGCGGGCCATCGGTTGCGTTCGCTGCGTCGCGGCCCCTCAATCCGACGGGAGCAGCTCCGGGTTCCAGACGATCTCCCAGACATGCCCGTCGGGATCCTGGAAATAGCCCGCATAGCCGCCCCAGAACGTGTCCTGGGCGGGTTTGAGGATCGTCGCGCCCGCGCGGCGGGCCTGCTCCATCACCTCGTCCACCTCGTCCTTCCGGGCTACGTTGTGGCCAATCGTGAAGCCGGTCGGGCAAGGGGCGGTCTTCGGAAGCCCGGTGTCGTGGGCGATGTCGTCGCGGGCCCACACCGCCAGCTTCACCCCCGACTGCAGGTCGAAGAACGCGACCGCTCCGTGTTCGAACGCCTCGCCGACGATGCCCTTGGTCGGCAGGCCGAGGCCGTCGCGATAGAACGCGACGGCGCGTTCCAGGTTCTCCACGCCGAGCGTAAGCACCGAGATCCGCGGCTTCATGTCATGCTCCGATCTTACCTGCCGGCATTCCATGAAAGCCCGCCGATCGGACTTTCCGGAGGATGCGGGACGGACGCAATTGTCCTCATGGACGGGCGCGCCGTCTTGTACGAATCGGCCAGTCAGCGGGTCAACTGGCGCGCGAGCTCGCCCGCCGTCATGCGGCAAAGCGCGTGGATCTCGCGGCCGAGATGCGCCTGGTCCGAATAGCCGGCCTCCAGCGCGAGGATGGCCGGGGGCTCCCCGATATTCGACAGGACCAGCCTCCGAAACCTTTGAAGCCGCAGAACGCGGTGGAGGGTCTTCGAGCCATAGCCGAAAAGCGCGGCGCCCCGCCGGCGCGATCTCCTGGCCCGAACGTCCTGGACACCCACCGCCGAACGCGGCCTAATGTCGGCACGGGCCGGTGCGCCTCCGTAACGGACCGCCGATGGCGCCCGCGTCCTTCCGGAGCCTTGCCGCATGTCTCTGCCCGTGATCGGCCTCGTGCTGCTGGCGGCGGCCATGCACGCCGCCTGGAACGCGCTGGTCAAGGCGCGGGGCGACCGGCTGGTCATGATGGCGCTCACCGTCTTCGGCTCGGGGCTGCCGGCGTTGTTCGTGCTGCCCTTCGTGCCGTTGCCCGCGCCGGCGAGCTGGCCCTATCTCGCGGCCTCCTTGGCGATCCACCAGCTCTATAATGTCTTCCTCGTCTTCGCCTACCGGCACGGCGATCTCAGCCAGGTCTATCCGATCGCCCGCGGCGCGGCGCCGCTGATGGTGGCGGTCGGGGCTTGGGTACTGGCCGGCGAGGCGTTGACCTCCGTCGAGGCCGCCGGCGTTGCCATCGCCTCGGCCGGAATCATAAGCCTCGCCTTTGCCCGCAGGAACGGGGCGGCCGACAACCCGAAGGCGATCGTCTACGCCCTCGTCACCGCGGTATGTATCGCCGGCTATTCGCTCGCCGACGGCATGGGCGTGCGCCGGACGGCGCAGGCCGCGAGCTACATCGCCTGGATGTTCGCGTTCGAGGCGCCGTTTCTGCTGCTGATCGCAATCCGCCGCCGCCACGGCCGAGTCGCCGCCGCCTTCCGCCCGCACCTCGCGACCGGCCTCGCCGGCGGAGTCATCGCCGCGGCGGCCTACGGCATCGCCATCTGGGCGATGAGCCTCGCCCCCTTGGCGCATGTGGTGGCGCTGCGCGAAACCAGCGTCATCCTCGCCGCGATCATCGGCACCGCGCTTTTGGGCGAGCCCTTCGGCGGCAGGCGCGTGGCGGCGGCCGCGGTGGTTGCCGCCGGCGCCGCCCTCCTGCAGATCGGCGGCTGAGGCCATCGCCGCGCGGCGGGCCGATCGGCCGAAACCCGGCGCCCCGGGCCGCGCGGCCGGCCCTTGACAAGCCGGGGGGCAGGCTTCACAAGCCTGAAGCTAGGCATCATTGGGCGGCCGCTCGGCCAAATCGACCGAAACAGAAGGCGGGCTCACAATAAACGAAGGGAGAGCGTTAATGAAACGGGCGCTTTTCGCCGCGGCTATCGCGGCCGTCGCGTGTCTTTGGGGACCGGGACTGCGGGCGGATACCCCGGACAACACCCTGGTGATGGCGTGGCAGTTCGACGACATCATCACCCTTGATCCGGCCGAAGCCTTCGAGTTTTCGGGCCTGGAATACGCCGCCCAGGTCTACGACCGGCTGGTCACCTACGACGTCAACGACGTCAGCAAGATCGAACCGATGGTGGCCGAAAGCTGGTCCGTATCCGACGACGGCAAGACCTTCACCTTCAAGATCCGCGACGACATCACGTTTCATTCGGGCAACAAGCTGACCGCCCATGACGCGGCCTACTCGCTGCAACGGGTCGTCAAGCTGAACCTGACGCCGGCCTTCATCCTGACCCAGTTCGGCTTTACTGCCGAGAACGTCGATCAGATGATCACCGCGCCGGACGACACCACGCTCGTCCTCAAGACCGACAAGGCCTATGCGCCGACCTTCGTGCTCTACTGCCTGACCGCCGGCGTCGGCTCCGTGGTGGATTCCAAGCTCCTGCAGGAGCATGAGGTGGACGGCGACATGGGCCACGCCTGGCTGAGGACCAACTCCGCCGGATCGGGGCCGTTCATGCTCCAGCAGTGGCGGCCGAGCGAGGTGCTTTCCCTCACCGCGTTCGAGGACTATTGGCGCGGCGCGCCGGGCCTCGATCGTGTCTTCATCCGTCACGTGGCGGAGCCGGCGACGCAGCAGCTGTTGCTCGAACGGGGTGATGTCGACGTGGCGCGCAACCTGCTGCCCGACCAGATCGAGGCGTTGCGCAAGGCCGAAGGGTTCGCCATCGACGAATCCCCGAAGGGCGGCATCTGGTATCTCGGTCTCAACGTCAAGCGCGAGCCTTTCCAGAAGGTCGAGGTCCGGCAGGCGCTCAAATACCTGGTCGATTACGAAGGCATCCAGAATTCGGTTCTCCGCGGCCAGATGCGGGTCCATCAATCCTTCCTGCCGCAGGGTTTCCTCGGCGCGATCGACGACAAGCCCTTCTCGCTCGACGTTGAGAAGGCCAAGGCGCTTCTCGCCCAGGCGGGCTATCCGGACGGGTTCTCCGTCACCATGGACACGCGCAACACCTCGCCGACCATGGACATCGCCCAGGCGATCCAGGCGAGCTTCGCCCAGGCCGGGATCAAGCTGGAGATCATCCCCGGCGACGGCGGCCAGACCCTGACCAAGTACCGCGCCCGCAACCACGACATCTATATCGGCAAGTGGGGCCCGGACTATCAGGACCCGCACACCAACGCCGACACCTTCGCCGCCAACCCGGACAATTCCGACGACGCCCCGGCCAAGCCGCTCGCCTGGCGCAACGCGTGGGACATCCCGGAGATGACGGCCAAGACCCAGGCGGCGGTCCTCGAGCGGGATCCGGCGAAGCGGGCGCAGATGTACGAGGAGCTGCAGCGCGAGCATCAGCAGGTCAGCCCCTTCGTCATCATGTTCCAGGAGATCGAGGTCATCGCCCGGGCGGCGAATGTCGAAGGCCTAATCTGGGGCCCCTCCTTCGACAGCAACTTCTACTGGAAGGCGACGAAGAAGTAGGTGTCCGAACCTCGTCGAGGGTTGGCCGGAGGGGGAGGCGGCGCAGGCCGGCTCCCCCTCCGCGCCGCGAAGCGCATCGGCGGTGTTCTCCTTTCCGTTGCCCTCACCTTTCTCGGCCTTCTCCTCGTCACCTTCCTGATCGCGCGCGTCGTGCCGATCGACCCGGTCCTCGCCGTGGTCGGCGACCGGGCCAGCGCCGAAGTCTATGAGCGGGCGCGCATCGAGCTTGGCCTCGACCGGCCGCTCTACGAGCAGTTCTGGATCTACCTCACGGACGTGCTTCGGGGCGATTTCGGGACCTCGGTACTGACCTCCCGCCCGGTCATCGAGGACATCGCCCGCGTCTTTCCGGCGACCCTGGAGCTGGCGACGCTCGGAACGCTGATCGGCGTGGCGGTCGGCGTGCCGATGGGCGTGATGGCCGCGGTCCATCAGGGGCGGTGGCTCGATCAGATCGTCCGCGTGGTCGGCCTCATCGGCCATTCCGTGCCGATCTTCTGGCTCGGCCTCGTCGGGCTTCTGGTGTTCTACGCCAATCTCGGCTGGGTCTCCGGGCCCGGCCGGCTTGACGTGTTCTACGAGGGCATGGTGCCGACGGTGACCGGCATGATCCTGATCGACAGCCTGATCGCCGGCGACCTCGACATCTTCATGAACGCGCTCAGCCACATCATCCTGCCGGCCGCGCTGCTCGGCTATTACAGCCTCGCTTACATCAGCCGCATGACCCGCTCCTTCATGCTGGAGCAGCTGCGCCAGGAATACGTGACGACCGCGCGGGTCAAAGGCGTGGCGGAAAGCCGCGTCATCTGGCGGCACGCCTTCGGCAACATCCGGGTGCCGTTGATCACGGTGATCGCGCTCAGCTACGCCACCCTGCTGGAGGGGTCGGTCCTGACCGAGACGGTCTTTGCCTGGCCGGGGCTCGGCCAATACATCACCAACTCGCTCCTCAAGGCCGATATGAACGCGGTCCTTGGCGGCACGGTGGTGGTCGGCGCCGCCTTCGTCGGGCTCAACATGCTCTCCGACCTGCTCTATCGCCTGCTCGACCCCCGCGCACAATGAGGACGCCCGCCGCATGACGAAGATCGAGGAAGCCCGTCGCAGTGCAGGCCTCAAGGGCTGGCTCCTGACGGACGAGCCGAAATCGGCGCGCCAGGCGCGGCTCGGGCGGGCCTATGCGAGCTGGCTCGCCTTCACCGAGAACAGGCTGGCGCTCCTCGGGCTCGCGATCATCCTGCTGCTCGTGCTGGTCGCCGCCGCGGCCCCGCTCCTCGCCACGCATGGGCCCATCGCCCAGGACCTGTCGCAGCGCCTCCAGCCGCCCTCTGCCGATCACTGGCTCGGCACCGACGGCTTCGGGCGCGACATCTATTCGCGCATCGTCTACGGCGCGCGGCTGACCCTGTACATCGTCGTCCTGGTGACGGTGACGGCGGCGCCGGTGGGCCTGCTGATCGGCACGGTCTCCGGCTATCTCGGCGGCTGGATCGATGCCGTGCTGATGCGGATCACCGACATCTTCCTCGCCTTTCCGAAACTCATTCTGGCGCTCGCCTTCGTTGCGGCGCTCGGCCCCGGCATCGAGAACGCGATCCTGGCGATCGCCCTTACCTCCTGGCCGCCCTATGCCCGCATCGCCCGGGCCGAGACGATCACCATCCGCAACAGCGACTTCATCGCCGCGGTGAAGCTGCAGGGCGCCTCGGCGGCGCGCATCATCACCCGGCACATCATGCCCCTGTGCCTGTCCTCGGTCATCGTCCGGATGACGCTCGACATGGCCGGCATCATCCTGACGGCCGCCGGACTCGGCTTCCTCGGGCTCGGCGCCCAGCCACCCTCGCCCGAATGGGGCGCCATGATCTCGGCGGGCCGACGGTATCTGCTCGATCAGTGGTGGGTGGCGACCATGCCCGGCATCGCAATCTTCGTCGTCAGCCTCGGCTTCAACCTGCTCGGCGACGGGCTGCGCGACGTCCTCGATCCGAAGCATCGCTCATGACCGACAAGCCGGTTCTGCAGGTCGAGGATCTTCACGTCCGGTTTCCGACCCGGACCGGACTCGTCGAGGCGGTGCGCGGCATCTCCTTCGCCGTGGGGCGCGAGAAGCTGGGCATCGTCGGCGAATCCGGCTCGGGCAAGTCGATGACCGGCCGCGCCGTTCTGGGGTTGGTCCCGTATCCGGGCGAGGTGCAGGCGCGGCGCATCGCCTTCGACGGCCTCGATCTGCAAGCGCTTTCCGAGCGCGAGATGCGCCGGATCCGCGGCAAGCGGATCTCGATGGTCATGCAGGACCCGAAGTTCTCGCTCAATCCGGTGATGACCGTCGGCGAGCAGGTGGCCGAGGCCTACCGCGTCCATACCGGCGCCGCGTCGGCGGAGGCCCGCCGGCGGACCCTGGAGATGCTGGCGGCGGTGCGCATCCGCGACCCGGAGCGCGTCTACGACCTCTACCCGCACGAGGTGTCGGGCGGGATGGGGCAGCGGGTGATGATCGCCATGATGCTCATCCCCGACCCCGACCTCCTGATCGCCGACGAGCCGACCTCGGCGCTCGACGTGACGGTCCAGATGCAGGTGCTCGCGATCATCGACGACCTCGTCACGCGGCGCGGCATGGGGCTGATCTTCATCAGCCATGACCTCGGGCTGGTGGCCAGCTTCTGCGACCGCATCGTCATCATGTATGCCGGCCGGATCGTGGAGACCTGCAAGGCCTCGGAGCTCCACCGGGCCAGCCACCCTTACACCCGCGGGCTTCTGGCGAGCGCGCCCCGGATCGATGACGATCGGGAGATGCTGCCGACCCTCACCCGCGATCCCCGATGGGCCGAAGGCGCATGACGGCGGCAATGGCGTCTCAGGCGACGACCCAGGGACCGATGATCGCGGTGCGCGACCTCGCGGTCACCTTCGGCCACGGGACGGACGCGATCCATGCGGTGCGCGGCATCGATTTCGAGGTCGCGGCTGGGGCCAGCTTCGGCCTCGTCGGGGAATCGGGATCGGGCAAATCGACGGTCCTGCGCGCGCTTTCCGGCCTCAACCCCGACTGGACGGGCGAGATCGTTCTGGCCGGCCGGCCGCAGGGCCGGCGGCGCGACAAGGCGTTTCATCGCTTCTGCCAGATGGTCTTTCAGGATCCGTACGGCTCGCTCCATCCGCGCCATACGGTCGACGCGACGCTGCGCGAGCCGCTTGCGATCCACCGCCTGCCGGATGCCGAAGACCGTGTCCGCGAGGTGCTCGAGGCGGTGGGGCTCGGATCCCGCTTCCGCTTCCGCTACCCGCACCAGCTCTCCGGCGGTCAGCGCCAGCGCGTGGCGATCGCCCGCGCCCTGATTCTGGAGCCGAAGATCCTTCTGCTCGACGAGCCGACCAGCGCGCTCGACGTCTCGGTGCAGGCGGAGATCCTCAACCTGCTGAAGCGGCTGCGGCGGGAACGCGACCTCACCTACCTGCTGGTCACTCACAACCTCGCCGTCGTCGCCTGGATGTGCGAGCGGATCGCGGTCATGAATCGCGGACGCATCGTCGAGGAGCTGACCGCCGAGCAACTGCGCCGGATGGAGGCCGCACATCCCTACACCCGGCAGCTTCTCACGGCCTCGCTCGGCTATGACCGCGCCGCCGTGGAGCGCTTTCAGGAATTCGCCTGAGCCGGTGACGGCGTCGGAGACCGATCGGGGTCGAGGCCGCCGATCATGGAACGTGCGCGGCCGCGCGGTGTTAGCTCTGGACCGTTTTCACAAGGCCAGGAGGCCGTCATGACGACGCAGAGCGAGAGCGAACTCCGGAAGGACGAGACCCACAAGCTGATCTCCTCGGACAAGGTGGAGGGCACGCCGGTGGTCAACCGCCAGGGCGAGAAGCTCGGCACCATCGAGAAGGTCATGATCGACAAGCTGTCGGGCAAGGTCGCCTACGCCGTCATGTCGTTCGGCGGCTTCCTGGGAATCGGCGACCGCCACCACGCCCTTCCCTGGAGCGTGCTCGACTACGACACCAGGCTGGACGGCTACGTCGTCGACCTCTCCAAGGATACCCTGGAGAAGGCCCCGAGCTTCGGAACCGGCGAGACGCCGAACTACGACGACGAGACCTGGGGGCGGCAGATCCACGACTACTACCGCGCCCGCCCCTACTGGATCGGCTAGCGGCCCTGTCCGGTCCCGGGCCGGCGGCGTCAGTGGAGGCGCGCCGTCGGCCGGCCCGGTGCCGCCTTGCGGCGCTCCTGCTCGACGGCGATGAGCGTCCTGAGCGAGATCAGCGCCCGCCGGCTCTCCTCCACCTTCTGCGCATCCAGCGGGTTCAGATCGTCTTCGGACAAGGAGCGGTCCGTCGCTGCCGTCATCTCGAGGACGATCGCCTTCGCCTGCAGGAGCTGCCCGCCCGTCATCTCCCGGGCCAGACCCTTGAGGAAGCAGCGCAGGGCCTCGAGATGCTCGATGCGCGACACCGCGGCGGACGCGGATTGTGCCACGCAGACCTCCTGCTCATTGGCGGTGACGATCCAGTGCGTGCCGCCAGCCGAATCGACCTCGACGGGCAGAAGCGCATAGCGAGTTCCGCTCCGCCCGGTCGCGCCGGTGACCGGGTCGTTCCAAGTGACGAGTTCCATCCTGGCTGCTCCGCGTGGTCCCCCTGTGGCTCCGGCATTATCCGGCCGTTAGCGTTAACGGCGCTTTAACGGAACTTACCGAAACCGGCGCGGGCAACGATCGTTCCCTTCGCCGGTCCTCGCCGACGGACCCGCCCGTCACCGCCGCGCCGCATCCTCGAAGCCGGTCAGGACGTTGACCGCATTGATGCCGAGTGCGTCCACCGCATAGCCGCCCTCCATGACGAACAGCGTCGGCAGGCCGGCCGCGGCGATCATCCGGCCGATCTCCAGATAGTCCTCGTGCTTCAGCTTGAACTGCGAGATCGGGTCCTCTTCGAAGGTGTCGACGCCGAGCGAGACCACAAGGGCATCCGGCGCCGCCTCCCGGATTCGCCGCATCGCCGTCTCGAGCGCGGGGCGGTAGCGGTCCCAGCCGCTGCCCCAGCGCAGCGGCAGGTTGAGGTGATGGCCCTCGCCTTTCCCGGCACCCGTCTCGTCCGCGTGGCCGAGGAAGAAGGGGAACTCCTGCTTCGGGTCGGCGTGGATCGAGATCGTCAGCACGTCGTCCCGCTCGTAGAAGATCTCCTGCGTGCCGTTGCCGTGGTGGTAGTCGACGTCGAGAATGGCGACGCGCGACGCGCCGTCGTCGCGAAAGGCCTGCGCCGCGATCGCCGCGTTGTTGAAGAAGCAGTAGCCGCCGTAGAAATCGCTGCCGGCGTGATGGCCCGGCGGGCGGCAGAGCGCGAAGGCGACGGACTCGCCGCCGGCAACCAGCTTCTGACCCGTGAGGGCAACGTTGGCCGACGCGGTGATCGCCCGCCAGGTCCCGGCGGTGATCGGCGTTCCGGCGTCGAACGAGTAGTAGCTGAGCTTGCCGTCGATCGATTCCGGCTCGATGGAGCGCATGCCGCGCGCCATCCAGTTGAGCGGCAGCGCGTCATAGGCGCCGTGCGCCGCCACCCAGGCATCCCAGGCGGTGCGCAGGAACTCGACGAAGTTCTCCTTGTGCACGCGGCGGATTGGATCGAGCCCGAAATCGCGCGGCGGCACGACCTCGCCCAGACCGACCTCCCGCACCCGGCCGATGATGATGTCGGCCCGCTTCGGCATCTCGAAGCAGGGCTGCAGCTTGCCGTCGATCAGCTCGGCCTGGCCGTCCTGGAAGCGGTGGTCGTCGGTGTACACGGTCTTCATGGTTCTGTCCTCGCGGGGTCTTCGATGACGACATGCCCGGCGTCCCAGGCGCCGGGCCAGACTTCGGCCTCGCCGCGGCGCGACCGGCGGATGAGGCCGATCGGCAGATCGCGGGCGATCAGCATCGGTCCCGGCCCGTCGACCGTGTCCCAGGGGCCGATTCGGTCGGCGACGCCGTGGTGGTGGAGGGCCGGCTCGCAGGGCAGGAACGCGGCGGCACCGGAGCAGTTGCTCTCGCGGTCGCGCACCGGCTCGGGCGCGCCGATGGCGCCGACGACGCAGACGGCCGCCTGCAATTCGATCGCGCGGGCCTTGGCGCAGTCGAAGACCCGGTGATAGCCGGCGCGTTGCGACGTCATCGACGGCACCAGGATCAAATCGAGGTCGAGCGCCGCCAGCCGTGCGGACAGCGCTGGCATCTCGATGTCGAGGCAGATCAGGGTGGCCAGGCGCAGGCCCTCCCACTCGATCACCCGGACGCGCGCGCCTGGCCGGACGTCCCAGCCCGCCGGGTCCGTTTCGCCCGGCGTCAGCGCCAGCTTGTCATGGGCGAAGAGGCGGCCGTCGGGCAGGATCAGCCAGGCGCGGTTCACCGGCTTCGCCGCCTCTCCGTTGCCGCCCGTCGCCACCGGCATGCTGCCGGCGAGCAGCGCCATATCGTGCCGGCGTGCCAGCGGCGCGACGGCGGCGAGGGCCGCTTCCCCCTGCTCCGCCATCCAGGCGATCTCCCGGTCCGGCGGCAGCCCCGCGGGCGCGAAGGAGAGCCATTGGGCGCAGGCGTATTCCGGCATGACGAAGATCTTCGCGCCGGCGGCCTTCGCCTCGGCCATGCGCGCGTCGATCTGTGCCGCCCAGGCCTCGATCCCATTGAGCGGCACGGCGAGGTTCGTCGCCCACAGCGCGACGGTTACGAAATCCATGACGTGGCCCCTGCTCCTCCCCGACGCGACGGTCCTCGAACGATCCCCGTCGGAATCGGGAATCGGCCGAAGCAAACCATTCTTCCGGCCGCGCTTCAACTGCCGCGGCTTCGGTCCTGCGCCGAATGAAGAACTGACCTGCAGAAACGGCGCTGGTGCCGGGACCGCCGACGGCCTATTCTCCCTAGCCACGGGCGCCGCCGCGCCACGTCCGATCTCCGCGGGGGTCCAGCGCCGTGACTCATGTCGGAACCGTTCCGACTGCTTCGAATGCCGCCGTCCGCGGCATTCTCTTCATATCGCTGTCCGTTCTGCTGTTCTCCTGCATGGATGCCCTGATCAAGTGGCTGGCGACGGACTATCCGCTCGGGCAACTCATCTTCTTCCGGAACTGCTTCGCCTTTCTGCCCCTCGCGCCCTTTCTTTACCGGGCCGGCGGCGTTGCGACGTTGCGCACGAGCCGCCTCGGCGGCCATATGGTGCGAGGCCTGGCCGGTCTCGCGGCTATGGCCTGCACCTTCCTTGCCTTCGCCCTGCTTCCGCTCGCGGACGCCGTGGCACTGACGCTCTCGGGGCCGCTCTTCCTTACGGCGCTCTCGGTGCCGCTGTTGGGGGAGCGCGTCGGCGTGCGCCGCTGGTCGGCGGTGGTCGTCGGCTTCGCCGGCGTTCTCGTCATGACGCGGCCGGGCGCCGGCGTGTTCGAGCCGGCCGCCCTGCTGGCGATCGCCGGCGCGGTTCTCTATGCCCTGGCGATGATCTCCATCCGCCGGCTCAGCACCACCGAGCCGCCGACGACGATCGTCTTCTACTTCACCCTGATCGCCATGATCGTCAGCGGTTTCTCTCTGCCGTTTCAGTGGACGACGCCCGACTTCGTCGATTTCCTGCTCCTCGTCGCGCTGGGGTTGCTGGGAGGCTCCGCCCAACTCGCGATGACGCAGGCCTTCCGCCTCGCCCCGGTCGCGCTGATCGCGCCGTTCGAGTACACGGCGCTCATCTTCGCCATGGGGTTCGGCTGGCTCTTCTGGCGCGACGTGCCGGATGTCTACCTGCTCGCGGGCGCCGCCCTGGTGATCGGCAGCGGCCTCTACATCCTGCATCGCGAAGCGAAGCTGCGACAGGGGCGGGCGCGCCCCTGAGCGGCGGTCGAAGCCGGCCGCGGCCACCGGCCCTTCGGGTTGGTCCGGGCCCGGCGCGGGGCGGCATCGCCGGGTCCAGACCAACGCAGACCGTGGACGGGTTCTGTTAGGCGCTCTAAATCGGCCGCTTCGGTTGGCGCGCGGCGAAGCGTTCCTCGATCCGGTCCCAGATCTGCGCCTCGAGCTGGACGCCGTCGAAACGGTTGATCTCCTGCAGGCCGGTCGGCGAGGTGACGTTGATCTCGGTGAGATAGCCGCCGATCACGTCGATGCCGACGAAGACGAGGCCGCGCGATCTCAGTGCTTCGCCGATTGCCTCGCAGATCTCGTGCTCGCGGCTGGTGAGCTCTGCCTTCATCGGCCGGCCGCCGGCGTGCAAGTTGGAGCGCGCCTCGCCGGGTGCCGGCACGCGGTTGATCGCCCCGGCCGGCTTGCCGTCGATCAGGATGATCCGCTTGTCGCCCTGGCGGATCTCCGGCAGGTAGCGCTGCACGATCACCGGTTCGCGGTAGAGCTGCGTGAACAGCTCCAGCAGGGCGTTCAGGTTGTCGTCCTCGGGCCGGATGTGGAACACGCCGGCGCCGCCATTGCCGTAAAGCGGCTTGACGATGATGTCCTTGTGCTCGCGGCGGAAGTCCAGGATGGCGGCCCGGTCGGAGCTGATCAGCGTCGGCGGCATCAACCCCTGGAAATGGGTGACGAACAGCTTCTCCGGCGCGTTGCGGACATGGACCGGGTCGTTCACCACCAGTGTCTCCGGATGGATGTGCTCCAGGATGTGCGTCGCGGTGATGTAGGCCATGTCGAACGGCGGATCCTGGCGCATGAGGACGATGTCGAACGTCGCCAGATCAACCTGTTCCGGGGCGCCGAGGGTAGCGTGATTTCCGCGCTCCCGACGGACCTGCAGCGGCCGCACCCGGGCGTAGACCCGACCGTCGAGGAAGGACAGGTCGCGCGGCAGGTAATGGAACAGCGCGTACCCGCGCCGCTGCGCTTCGAGCGCCAGCACAAAGGTGCTGTCGGCATCGATGTCGATGCCTTCGATCGGGTCCATCTGAATGCCGACGGTGAGGCTCATGAGGCGGACTATAAAGCGAGCGGGTCTGCCTTCGCACGCGCAATCTGCTTGGGGCGGATCAGTTCAGTTGCCCCTTCAGTTCCTGCAGCAACCGGGCCGCCTCATGGCGCTGGGCGTCGCCGCCGGCGCCGCTGGACAGAAAGGTTTCCAGGGCCCGGCTGGCGGCGCGGAGGCTGCCGAGTTGAGCATGGATGATGCCGGCTTCCCGCCAAAGCGTCGCCTGGTCGGGGGCGAACAGTAGCATCCGCTCGATCACCTCGACCGCGCGCTCGAGCCGGTGGTCCTGGATCAGCCGCAGCTTGATGTTGTTCTGCAGCCGCAGGAGGATCGCGCGATTGCCGACCGGGGCGTAGTGTTCGGGCGTCAGCTCGGCCTCGGTGCCGGCCACCGCCTTCAGCAACCCGCGGAGATCGGCGGCTTCGTGCACGCGGTTGCCATGGAACGGGTCGAGGATCGCCTGCTCCGCGCCGTGCTGCAGACGCACCAGGAAATGGCCGGGGAAACTCAGCCCGTGGATCGTCCAGTCCTGCGCCCGCGCCGCGTGGATGTAAAGGATGCCCAGCGCGACCGGCAGGCCGCGGCGCCGGTCGATCACCTCCATCAGGTTCGCGTTCTGCAGATCGTCGTAGGTCACCGTGTCGCCGGCATAGCCGTGGCGGTCCGCGAGGATCGCATAAAGCGCCCGGATCTGCGCTTCGAGCCCAAGCCTGCCCGCCGCATCGGCCGCCTGGCTCGCCCCGGCCTCGGCGACCTCTCGGGCAAGCTGTGCAAGGTGCCGCCGGTAGGGTTCGAGAGCCGCCTGCGGGCGATCGAAGCTGGCGAGGGCGAGAGCCGCCTCGGCAAGATCGATCTCCTCGTCCGGCAGGTCGGCGACGCGGCGCAGAATGGCTTCGGCCTCTGCGCGAACGTTCCTCATTGGGGCCCTCTTGTCGGGTCTTCTCTCAGCCGCACGTAACTGACCACCCTGCGAACATAGGGAATGTCGCGCGCGTGGTCGATCACCCGCTGCAGCTCCGCCTCGTCTTGCGCAACGCCCATGAGATAGATGACGCTGTCGACCGCGTCGATACTGTAGTTGATCGAGCGGATCCGTTCGTCGAGGAGAATCTTCATCTCGAGCTGGCGCGCGAGCCAACCGTCCTGAAGGTAGTCTGAGAAACTGCGCGGCTCCTCGGCGATCCGGATCTCGTTGATCACCTCACCGACGCCCTCGGCCTGCCAGGCGAGCCGGACGGCCTCGATGCGCGTCTCCGGAGCCTCCACCATGCCGGTCAGCAGCACGCGGCCTTCATGCACCTGCAGATCGACCCGCTGGAACAACGCGGCGTCCCGCGCCAGCCAGCGCCTGTTGATCTCCAGCCAGATCACCTTGTCCTCGACCGACTGGCCGAGGCCGCGCTCCTCCGTCGCGCCGAGCCCGACCGCGGCTCCGGCACCGACCGCCGCTCCCACCGGCGAACAGGCGGCGAGGGCGGGCGGCAAGAGCGCCGCCGCGAGACCGGCGAACAGAAGGGACGGGATGCGGTGCGGAAATCGGCGCCGGAGGGTCATCGGCCTTCGATGCTGGTGCCCTATACTGTCGTCCGATCCTCGTCCCGCCAAGCATCGATTACGTGCCGCGGCCATCGGCGGGGCGCGATGCAGATGACGTCGAACCGGAGCCGGCAGTCCGCGAGATCCGGCCGCCCGGCGAGGAAGTGCCGGGCGGCCCGCAGGATGCGTGTCCGCTGCCGCTGACCGAGGGCCTCGGCCGCCGCGGCCAGGCTCTCGCGCGCCTTGACCTCGACCACAGCGACGGTGCGACCGCGCCGGGCGATGATGTCGATCTCGCCGGCCGCCAGGCGGCGGCCCCGCACCAGCACCCGATATCCCTTGAGCCGCAGATACCAGATGGCAAGCACCTCGGAGCGCCGGCCGTATCGATAGGCCCGGCGCCGCTCCTCCGTCCGGCCCTGGGCGGCCGCCGGCTTCATGACGCGGACTCCCCGGCCAGTTGCAGGGCGCGCGCATAGACCTCGCGACGGGGCCGGCCGGTGGCCGCGGCAACTGCGGCGGCGGCATCGCGCAGGCTCATATCGGCGAGCGCCCGACGCAGCGCGGCGTCAAGATCGGTCGCCGCCGCCTCGGCGGGTTTCGGCGGCGCCACGACGATCACGATCTCGCCTTTCGGAGCGCCGGCCGCGGCGTAGTGCTCGGCGAGCTCCGGCAGGGTGCCGTGCCTCACCTCTTCGAACAGCTTGGTCAGCTCCCGCGTGACCGCGGCCTCACGCGGCCCGAGGATCGCCGCCATGTCGGCGAGCGTCGCGGCGAGCCGTCCGGCCGCTTCGAAGAACAGGAGGCTGGCCGGAACCTCCGCCAGCTCGCGCAGGGCGGCCTGCCGCGCCCCCCTCTTGGGCGGCAGGAAGCCGGCGAAGAGGAAGCGGTCGCTCGGCAGGCCCGAGACCACGAGGGCCGCGATCGGCGCCGAGGGCCCGGGCGCCGTCGTCACCGGGATCCCGGCGTCGCGCGCCTCCCGCACCAGCTTGAAGCCGGGATCGGAGACGAGCGGCGTGCCTGCGTCGGAGACGAGAGCTACCGTCTCGCCGCGCCGCAGGCGGTCGAGGAGGACCGGCCGCTGCCGTGCCGCGTTGTGCTCGTGATAGGGGATGAGGGGCGTCTCGATGCCGTAGCGGGCCAGCAGGCGGCCCGTGACCCGGGTGTCCTCGCAGGCGATCACGTCGGCGTGGCGCAACGTGTCCAGCGCCCGGAGCGTGATGTCGGCAAGGTTACCGATCGGCGTCGCGACAATAACCAATCCCCTGGGAACCGGCTCCTTGGGCTTCGGCGGGCCGAGGTCCGGCAGTTTACTTCCACGGGTCGCGCCGCTAGGCTCAGGCCGACCTTGTGTGGCTCGGGAGATCGTGCCCCGTGAAAGCGTTCTGGATCCGCCGACCGGCGGTTTCTTTGCCATTTCCCCGCCGTCCTTGGGCCGCGGCTTGCGCCGGCGCGCTTCTCCTCGCGCTTGCCGCCTGCGCGCCTGCGACCATATCGGACTCCGACGCGACGGGGCAAGGTGCGCCGCAGACGATGCCGCAGCCGCCGGTCGCCGCCGAGGAGCCGGAGGCCCGGCCCGACATTCCGCCGTCGCCGCTCGTGCCGCAGAACGCCACGGCCCGGGTGGGGCTCCTTCTGCCGCTCAGCGGCACGCATGCGGCGATCGGGCAGGCCCTGCTGCACGCGTCCGAATTGGCGCTGTTCGACGCCGCCACCGATGACTTTGCGCTGATCGTTCGCGACACGGGCGGAACGCCCGAGGGCGCCGCCCGGGCGGCCGAGGAGGCATTGGCGGCGGGCGCGCAGCTTATCCTCGGACCGGTTTTCGCCGGCTCGGTGACGGCCGTGGCCCCGCTGGCGCGCGACGCCGGCGTGCATGTGGTGGCCTTTTCCACCGATCGGTCCGTCGCCGGCGACGGGATCTTCATCATGGGCTTTGTGCCCAACTCGCAGGTCGAACGCGTCGTCGGCTACGCCAGCGCTCAGGGTCTGGGCCGTTTCGCCGCCCTGGTGCCGAACTCGGCCTATGGCCAGACAATCGTCGTGGCCCTCGAGGAGGCGGCGCGGCGCTTCGGCGCGTCGGTGGCGCAGGTCGAATACTACGATCCCGCGGCGACGGACGTGTCCGGCAGTGTCGCGCGGCTGGTGAACTACGATGCGCGGGTCGCCGCGCTTGCCGCCGAGCGCGCCGAGCTTGAGGCCCGGCAGGACGAAGCCTCCCGGCAGGCCCTGGCGCGCCTCAATCGGTATCACACCCTGGGCGACATCGGCTTCGATGCCATCCTTCTGCCGGAAGGCGGGGCTCGGCTCCGTGCGATCGCGCCGCTGCTGCCCTATTACGACGTCGATCCCGAGCAGGTGCGCCTTCTGGGCACGGCGCTGTGGGAGGACCCTGACCTTGGCAGCGAGCCGGCACTGGTCGGGGGCTGGTTCGCGGCGCCGGATCCGGGGCCGTGGCAGGCGTTCCAGGAGCGGTACGAATCCGTCTACGGAACGACCCCGCCCCGCATCGCCAGCCTCGCCTACGACGCGACGGCGCTCGCGGCGGTGCTCGCTCGCAACGGCGTGCCGGATTTCTCCGACGACGCGCTGATGCAATCCAACGGCTTCGCCGGCATCGACGGAGTCTTTCGCTTTCTTCCGGACGGCACGGCCGAGCGCGGCTTGGCGCTGCTCGAGGTTCGGCCGGATGGCCTCGCCGTCATCGACCCGGCGCCGACGACCTTCGAAGAACGGTTGTTCTGAGGTCGCCCTGCGCCTTGGGTGGGCCGCAAGCCCGGTGCCGCCGGCGGGTGCCGGGCTCCCGTCCGCCTTGCGCGGCCGGCGTAGGCGCGCTGCGGACCGGCCCGCATTTTGCGGCGCAGCAACATGATGTCGAAGCCGATACGATCGTCCTTCAGTATCGTTCGATCAGCAATAGTGCGGTTTTTACGCCAGAGATCGGGCTTGAGAGCGAATCCCCGACGTCTTATAGTGTGCGCTGCAGCACAACCTTCGCCGGAAGCCGGGAACCAACGAGCCCAGTGGATTGAAGCCCTCGAGAGTGAAGGCAGCCGTGATCGAGAAAGCCGAAACCGGTTCCCGCCCGGCCGCAGAGCAGGATTCATCGGCGCGATCTGCCGGCGGGTCCGGCGATCGGAGTCCCGCGGCGCGGCCGGATCGACCATCGGCCAAGCCTTACTCACCCCGAAGCCATCCGCTGCGCCAAGTCCTGAACAACGAGCTTCACGCACGGCCGTTCGTGGCGCTCACGCCGCCGGAGCGCGTGTCTCATCTGGCGCTCCACAGCGGCGAGGAGGGGGCCGCCGAGGATTACGCTTGCCTCGCCAGGCTGTGCAAGCGCCATGCGGTCACGCCGCCGCAACCCGGCGTGAACCATTTCTCTCAGGATTTCGGCGCCTTTCGCCTCAGATGGGAGAGGCACACCGAATTCGTCAGCTACACCTTCTTTCGGAGTGGCCCCTTCGAGTTCGATGCGGCGTTCCGCGAGCCGGTCATCGATCTGGTTGCGCGCGACTGGCTCGAGGATCTGCCCGACACCGTGCTCGTCGCCGCGCATGTGGCCCTGTTGTCGCGCGACCACCCGCCGCCGACGACCGAGGAGCTGGGCCGAGTCTTTCACCCGGAATCATTGAGCGGCAGCCTCGTGTCGGGTGGTGCCGCGGCGGCGTTCACGGACTTCCACATCCACGCCGACGGCTTCTCGCGCGTTTTCATCCACGATCGCCATCTCGGCACGCGGCAGGCCGGCCGCCTGGTTCAGCGGCTGCTCGAGCTGCAGACCTACCGGATGATGGCGCTTCTGGCGCTGCCGCTCGCGCGTGAGAAAGCCCCCCAAATCGCCCGGTGCGAGCGCGATCTGGCCGAGGCAACCGCCTGGTTGGTCAAGACGGACGGTCTGGCCGAGGAGCGGGCGCTGCTCGACCGGCTGACACTGCTGGCGGCGTCCATCGAGGGCCTGTCCGCGGAGACGAGCTATCGGTTCCGGGCGACCGGCGCCTACCGCGCGCTCGTCGAGCGCCGCCTCGAGGATCTGAGGGAGCAGCGGATTCCCGGTCTGCAGACCTTTGCGGAGTTCATGGACCGCCGCTTCCAGCCCGCGATGCGGACATGCCAATCAACCGCCGAGCGGCTGGAAAGCATGTCGCAACGCGTGGCCCGGGTGAGCCAGCTGCTGCACACGCGGGTCGGCATCAGCGTTCAGGAGCAGAACCGGAACGTGCTCCAGTCGGTGGATCGCCGCGCGCGCATGCAGCTTCTGCTGCAGGAGACGGTCGAGGGGCTGTCGGCCGTGGCGATGGCCTACTATTCGGTCGGTCTCATCGCCTACGCGCTGAAGGCGCTGAAACCGCTTCCGCTCGAAATCGATCCGGAGATCGCGGCCGGAACGGCGACGCCGGTCGTCTTCGTCGCGGTCTGGCTCTTCCTCCGCCATCTTCGCAGGAAGATCCTGGGCGGGCAGGACGCCGATACCCGCTGAACGCGTCAAGCCTCTCAGGTCAGCAACCCGGCGAGAACCGCGTCGAGCCGCTGCCGCCCGGCCCGTGTGGCCCGAAGACCGCGCTCGTCGAGGACGAGAAATCCGCCGTCGGTCAGCCGGCGCAGGCGCCCGACGTCCAGGACGGCCTCGATGTCGCGGCCGGTTTCGCGTCGGAAACCGGTGCGGGTCACGCCGGCCACGAGGCGAAGTCCCATCATCAGCATCTCCTCGACGCGCTCGACCGGCAGGATGGGCGTGCGCTCGCGCGTCGCGTGGCCCGCCGCCTCCACGGCCGCGAGCCAAGCCTCCGGGGCCCGGTGTTGCCGCGTCGCCAGCTTGACGCTGTCAAGGGTCAACCGGCCATGCGCGCCGGGGCCGATGCCGACATAATCGCCGTAGCGCCAATAGGTCAGGTTGTGACGGCAGGCGCCACCGGGCCGGGCGTGGTTGGAAATCTCATAGGCCGGCAGGCCGGCGCTCTCCAGCAAGTCCTGCGTTTCCTCATAGAGCGCCGCGGCCTCCTCCTCCTCGGGCAGGACGAGCTCGCCCCGCCGATGGGCGCCGGCGAACACGGTGCCCGGTTCGATTGTGAGCTGATAGACGGAGAGATGATCGCCCGCGAGCGCGAGCGCCTCGCGCAGCTCCGCCCGCCAGGCAGCCACCGTCTGGCCCGGACGCGCGTAGATCAGGTCGAAGGAGTACCGGTCGAAATGGCGTCGCGCCAGGTCGAGGGCGGCGCGCGCCTCGGCGGCGTCGTGGCCGCGGCCCAGCGCGCGCAGATCCCGGTCGTTCAGCGCCTGCACGCCCAGCGAGACGCGGTTGACGCCGGCATCGCGGAACCCGGCGAACCGCGCCGCTTCCACCGAGGTGGGATTCGCCTCCAGGGTGATCTCGATGTCGGGCGCGAAGGTCCAGCGCGCCGCCGCGCGCCCGATCAGCGCGGCGACGGTCTCCGCCGGCATCAGCGACGGCGTCCCCCCGCCGAAGAAGATGCTGGTCAGCCGCCGGCCGGCCGTCTGTACGGCGTAGTGGTCGAGTTCGCGCAGCAGCGCCTCGCGCCAGCGTTCATGGTCGATCGACGGCCGAACGTGGCTGTTGAAGTCGCAATAGGGGCATTTCGACAGGCAGAACGGCCAGTGGACGTAAAGGCCGAAGCCGGTATCGGCGTCCGCTGCCTCCCGGCCCTCTTCCGCCGCACGGGGCAGCACGGGGGCAACAGGCGCATCGGCCGTGGTCATCGCCATGCCCTCACCCGAAGCAGGCGGCGATGAGCTTGCGGAAGGCGTCGGCGCGGTGGCTCATCGCGTGCTTCGCCGCCGGCTCCATCTCTCCGAAGGTGAGGGATTCGCCCTCCGGCAGGAACATCGGGTCGTAGCCGAAGCCCCGCTCGCCCCGGGGCGGCCAGACGAGCGTGCCTTCGACCGTCCCCTCGAAACTTTCGCAATGGCCGTCGGGCCAGCACAGCGCCAGGGCGCAGACAAACCGCGCGCGGCGATCCTCGCGGCGAACCGCGCCGCGCGCCGTCAACTCTCGCTGCACCCGCTCCATGGCCACGCGGAAATCCCGATCAGGGCCCGCCCAGCGCGCCGACCGGATGCCGGGTGCGCCGTCGAGCGCGTCGACGACAAGACCTGAATCGTCGGACAGCGCCGGCAGGCGCGCGGCGACCGCCGCGGCGCGCGCCTTCAGCTCGGCGTTGGCGACGAAGCTGTCGCCGGTCTCTTCCGGCTCGGGCAGGCCGAGCGCCCCGGCCGAGACCACCGCCACCCCGTAGGGCTCGAGCAGCGCCGCAATCTCGCGCAGCTTGCCCGGATTGTGGCTGGCGATCACCAGCCGGTCGCCTTCGAACTTCCGCGCCATCGGTCCTCGATCGTCCAAAATCCCGCGGGCGGCCGCTTCGGCCGCCGTTCTTCGACTTCGCTCATGGCCTGACAAGCCCTGGGTGGGGGCTTGTGCGGCCTGTCCGGTGCCGCCCATCTAGTGCCGCCCGACACGGTGACAAGCCCGGCGGCGGGGCGAGGCGGTCCCTCCGGCGCCGGTCAGCCAAGGCCGAGCGCCGCGCGCTGCATGGCGGTCAGCTCGGCGATGCCGCGGCGGGCCAGGTCGAACATGGCCGCGTAGGCCGCGTCGTCGAAGGGCGCGTGCTCGGCCGTGGCCTGGACCTCGACGATGCGGCCGCCAGCGGTGAGAACGAAGTTCGCGTCCGCCTGCGCGGCGCTGTCCTCGGCGTAGTCGAGGTCAAGGATCGCCACTCCCTCGTAAAGGCCGCAGGACACGGCCGCCACCTGCTCGCGCAGCGGAAGCGCGGAAACGGCGCCGATCTCCTGCAGATGCCGAAACGCCTGGTGCAGCGCCACATAGGCACCGGTGATCGCCGCGGTGCGGGTGCCGCCGTCCGCCTGGAGCACGTCGCAATCGACCTTGATCTGCCGCTCGCCGAAGCCGGTGAGATCGGTCACGGCGCGCAGCGAGCGGCCGATCAGGCGCTGGATCTCCTGGGTGCGGCCGGACTGCTGGCCGCGCGCCGCTTCCCGGTCCGTCCGCGTCCCGGTCGAGCGCGGCAGCATGCCGTACTCCGCCGTCACCCAGCCGCGACCGCTGTTGCGCAGGAACGGCGGCACCCGGTCCTCGACGCTGGCGGTGCAAAGCACGTGCGTGTCGCCGAACCGCGCCAGGCAGGAGCCTTCGGCGTATTTGTTGACACCGACCTCGAGTCGGATCGGTCGCAGGGCGTCGGGGGCACGGCCGGACGGTCGCATGGGATTCCTCTTGTCGGCGTTCTGGTGGGCCGGAGTCGTTGGGCCTGATGGGGCGCCACGCTACCCTCCCCGGAGGCCGGCGTCCAGCCTTCGGGGTGCCCGGCCGCGCAGGCATCCGGGCCGGCCGCGTTGACGCTATTTCTACCGGTTACTACATTCCAGGCCTGAAGCGAGGACCATCAGATGGGAATGGATGAGGCAAAGCGCCCGGCGATCGGCGAGCTGAGCGAGCGATCCCGGGAGATCTTCAGGCATATCGTCGACGCCTATGTCGAAACCGGCGAGCCGATTGGCTCGCGCACGATCTCGCGCCGCCTTGGCATGAACCTGTCGCCGGCGACGATCCGCAACGTGATGGCGGACCTCGAGGATCTCGGCCTGCTTTACGCGCCGCACACCTCCGCCGGCCGGCTGCCGACGGACCTCGGCCTGCGCCTTTTCGTCAACGGCCTGCTCGAGGTCGGCAACCTCTCGCAGGAAGAGCGCGAGTCCATCGAAGGTCAGTGCTCGGCCGTCGGCCGCAGCGTGCCGGAGGTGCTCGAGGAGGCAACGGCCCTGCTCTCGGGCCTGTCGCGCTGCGCCGGGCTGGTCGTGGCGCCGAAGACCAACTACCCCCTGAAGCATATCGAGTTCGTCCATCTCGGCCCTGGGCGGGCGCTCGTCGTCATCGTCACGGAAGGTGGCCTGGTGGAGAACCGTATCATCGACGTGCCAAAGGGCATGCCGCCTTCCTCCCTGGTCGAGGCGAGCAACTATCTGGCGGCGCGGCTAGTTGGCCGCACCATCGAGGAGGCGCGCACAGAAATCCTTCAGGAGCTGGAAAGCCAGCGTGCCGAGCTCGACGAGCTGGCGACCCGCGTGGTCGAGGCCGGCCTCGCCACCTGGGCTGGCGGTGACAAAGGCGGCGCCCTCATCGTCCGCGGCCAGGCGAATCTGCTCGAGGACGTGACGGCGCTCAGCGACCTCGAGCGCATCCGCGCGATGTTCGAGGCGCTCGAGACGAAGGAGGCCCTGTTGCGCCTGCTCGAGGCGGCCAACGATGCGCAGGGAATCCAGATCTTCGTCGGAGCGGAGAACGAGCTGTTCAGCCTTGCCGGATGCTCGATGGTGCTGGCGCCCTATCGCAACAGCCGCGAGCAGGTCATCGGCGCCGTCGGAGTCATCGGCCCGACGCGCATAAACTACGCCCGCATCATCCCGATGGTCGATTACACCGCGCAGGTGATCGGCCGGGTGATCGGCTGAGTCCTCTTCCGGACGAACGACAAGACCCATATGCCATCAGGAGCAAGTGGACGATCGGAATGCCGAATCGCAAAACGGACGAAATAAGGGAAGAAGTGGATCGCGCCGCGGAGGCGACACCGTCGGTGGACGACGCCCCCAAGGCCGCGGGCACCGAGGATCGGGTCGAGGCTCGGCCGGAGGAGGCTTCTTCCGGGCCGGCCGAAAGCGCGGAAGCGGCGCCCGAGGCCCGCGAGCCCGAGGACGTGCTCGAGGCCGCACAGGCGGAGATCGCGCGGCTCAAGGACCAGCTTCTGCGGGCGCTGGCAGAGACGGAGAACGTCCGTCGGCGGGCCCAACGCGAACGGGAGGACGCCGCGAAGTTCGGCGTGACTGCCTTCGCCAGGGACCTGCTGCCGGTGGCCGACAATCTCCGCCGCGCGCTCGACAGCATTCCGCGGGAGGCCTTGCAGGAGAACGAGCTGCTGCGGGCGCTGGTCGAGGGCGTCGAGATGACGGAGCGGGAGCTCCTCTCGACCTTCGAGCGCCATCACATCCGCAAGATCGAACCGCTTGGCGAGCGCTTCGACAGCAATCTGCACCAGGCCATGTTCGAGGTGCCCGGCAGCGGACAGCCCGCCGGCACCGTGGTGCAGCTGCTGCAGCCCGGCTATCTGCTGCATGACAGGTTGATCCGCCCGGCGATGGTCGGTGTCGCCAAGGACGAGCCGGCCGGCAACGGCCAGGCGGAGGCCCAGCCGGGCGGCGACGCCGAAGGCGGCGGCGAGCCGCCGCCCCCCGGCGGTCGCGTCGACACCACCGCTTGACGCGCAGACCTCGATGCATCCGTGGGGGCGGGTTTCAAACCGCCCCTACTGCTTTTGGCTGCTCCGCGGAGTCTCGGGCGTGAACAGGAACTCGCCCGTCGGGTCGTGGGCGCCGAAGCGGCGGCGGGCGATGCCGCGGTTCCGGACCGCGTAGCAATAGATGCAGCCGTGCGGGCAGGTGTCATAGGCTCCGATGTCGCGGCTGACGGCGCAGGCGCAATCGGGCCGATTGCCGCGCCGCTTGGCGGCGATGGACCGCCCAGCTAGGTCGGACAGGCGGGCCGCGTCGATGCAGCGCGCCGCCTCGCTGCCTTCGACCTGAAGCTCGCGCTGCGCGCAGATCGTCAGGCGCAGCCCGTGATCCGCTGCGATCGCGGCCAGGTCGGCGATCAGGGCGCGCTTTTCCGCCGTTTCAGGATCGCGCCAGGCGAGTCCGGTGCGTCTGCTCAGCGCGGTGAGATTGACCCGCGTCTTGGCGTAGATGTGGGCGAAGGAGACGACAACCTCGTCCGCGCTCCCGGCAATGGCCGCCGCCAGCCGAGCGAAGGTCTCGCGGTGCCAGGCCGCGTCGGTCGCCGAGGTGAGCAGCACCGGGTCGTAGCGCCAGACGACCGACCGCCGGCCGAACCGGCCGGCGATGCGCCTCAGCTGGGCGATCGCTCGGTCCGCGTCGATCACCGACGTTTCCAGTGCCCGGGGATAGCCGGTGATCGTGTAGTGCAGGACGAACGGATAGCCCCGGCGCGCGACCTCGTCCAGCGCGCCGAGGAAGGGGCCCGCATTCTTGGTCCAGAACACGAAGCCGTCGACCGCCTCGCGGTCCAACGGCACGCGATAGGCCGGCCCGCCATAGGGGTTGATCACCCGGCAATGGCCGGCGTCGAGCCGGTTCAGGAACCAGGTGCCGTAAAAGGCGGGAATGTCGGTCCGGTAGCTGGCGGAGACGATCATCGCCGCGGCGGGGCATTCGGCGGCCCCCGCCGGACCTCGGCGTTGCGGGCCAGCGCGCGGAAGAAGAGGAACAGGGCGCCGCCGATGATTCCGAGCCCGGCTCCGAGCAGGACGAGATCCCGCCGCGGGCCCAGCAGAAGGCCCGCGAGCACCAGGCCGGCGCCGACGGCCATGTCGGCGATCATCAGCCCCTGGATGAAGCGATAGATTCCGTTGCGCGCAGGGTCGGATGGGTTCATGTCGTTCCGGGGCATCGCGGGTCGGGTCCGGCAGGTTCGGCGATCGCCGCGACCATAGTGACGGTGCCCGCGCTTCGCAATTCCCGCGGCGCTGTCCCGGGCGTGGCCCGTCGGGCCCGGCCGGCGGCCGGCACATTTCTTCTCCGCTGCCGGGCCCGGCGGTTCTTGCACGCTTGGTATGCGTGCATATATATCCCGTCGGACTGCATGGTTTCTCCGAGCCGTCCCGGGATTCCCCGCTTCCGGGACCTTTGTCTGGGGGTCCGGCCGGTGCTTCAGCGGAAGGCCGGGGTGGACTTGCTGAAAATTTAAGAGGGTGAGATGAGCAAAGTTATCGGTATCGATCTCGGAACGACGAATTCCTGCGTCGCCGTGATGGAAGGCAAGGACGCGAAGGTCATCGAGAACGCCGAAGGCACCCGCACCACGCCGTCGATGGTCGCCTTCACCGATTCGGGCGAGCGGCTGGTGGGGCAGGCGGCCAAGCGCCAGGCGGTGACCAACCCGGAGAACACCTTCTTCGCCATCAAGCGCCTCATCGGCCGTCGGTACGACGACCCGATGACGGAGAAGGACAAGGGCCTAGTCCCCTACAAGATCGTCCGCGGCGACAACGGCGATGCCTGGGTGGAGAGCCACGGCAAGAAGTATTCGCCGTCGCAGATCAGCGCCTTCATCCTGCAGAAGATGAAGGAAACGGCCGAGAACTATCTCGGCGAGACGGTGACCCAGGCGGTCATCACCGTTCCGGCCTACTTCAACGATTCGCAGCGCCAAGCCACCAAGGATGCCGGCAAGATCGCGGGCCTCGAGGTCCTGCGCATCATCAACGAGCCGACGGCGGCCGCGCTCGCCTACGGGCTTGAGAAGAAGGGCAGCGGCACCATCGCCGTCTACGACCTGGGCGGCGGCACCTTCGACATTTCGATCCTCGAGATCGGCGACGGCGTCTTCGAGGTGAAGTCGACCAACGGCGACACCTTCCTCGGCGGCGAGGACTTCGACAAGCGCATCATCGACTACCTGGCTGACGAGTTTAAGAAGGAGCAGGGCATCGACCTGCGCAAGGACCGGCTGGCGCTCCAGCGCCTCAAGGAGGCGGCCGAGAAGGCCAAGATCGAGCTGTCGAGCGCGATGCAGACCGAGGTCAACCTGCCCTTCATCACCGCCGACCAGAGCGGACCGAAGCACCTCAACATCAAGCTGACGCGGGCCAAGCTCGAGGCGCTGGTCGACGACCTGATCCAGAAGACGATCGAGCCGTGCCGCGCGGCGCTCAAGGATGCCGGCCTCAAGCCGTCCGAGATCGATGAGGTGATCCTCGTCGGCGGCATGACCCGCATGCCCAAGGTCATCGAGACGGTGAAGAACTTCTTCGGCCGCGACCCGCACCGGGGCGTGAACCCGGACGAGGTGGTGGCGATCGGCGCGGCGATCCAGGGCGGCGTGCTGAAGGGCGAGGTCAAGGACGTGCTGCTCCTCGACGTGACGCCGCTGTCGCTCGGCATCGAGACGCTGGGCGGTGTGTTCACGCGGCTCATCGACCGCAACACGACAATCCCGACGAAGAAGAGCCAGGTGTTCTCGACCGCCGAGGACAACCAGACGGCGGTGACCATCCGCGTCTTCCAGGGCGAGCGCGAAATGGCGGCGGACAACAAGCTGCTCGGCCAGTTCGACCTGGTCGGCATTCCGCCGGCGCCGCGCGGGGTGCCGCAGATCGAGGTCACCTTCGACATCGACGCGAACGGCATCGTCAGCGTCTCGGCCAAGGACAAGGCCACCGGCAAGGAGCAGCAGATCCGCATCCAGGCCTCCGGCGGCCTCTCCGACGCCGACATCGAGCGCATGATCAAGGACGCCGAGGCGCACGCCGCCGAGGACAAGAAGCGGCGTGAGGTCGTCGAGGCGCGTAACCACGCGGAGGCGCTGATCCACAGCACCGAGCGGACGCTGAAGGAGCACGGCGACAAGATCGGCGCTGGCGAGAAGGAGTCGATCGAAGCCGCGATTGCCGAGCTGCGCAACGTCATCTCGGGCGATGACGCGGGGGCCATCCGGGCCAAGACGGAGGCGCTCGCCCAGGCCTCGATGAAGCTGGGCGAAGCGATGTATCGGGCCCAGCAGGGCGCCGACGGGCAGGGCGGCGGCGACTCCGGCGCCGGTCCGACCGGCGGCGGTGCTGCGGGCGCCGAGGAGCCCGGCGTCGTCGACGCCGATTTCGAGGAGGTGGACGAGGACCGCAAGAACCGGTCCGCCTAACGGGAACGCAATCGGGAAGCCCTGTGTCGGTCGTCCGGTGCTGTATCTCCGACTTCTGGCGCGGGGCTTCCTGCGTTTTGTCCCGTTCCTGTGGCCCCTGGTTCCCGGTCGTGGACGTTCGGAGGGCGTGCCCTTCCCCGACATCCGCGTGAAACGGGACCCGGGGCAAAGCCTATGCGCCGGACTTCCGCGAAGGCCGGCTTTGGGGGATCGCATCCGTCTGGCGTGAACGACTGACCATATGGCGAAGCAAGACTATTACGAGATTCTGGGGGTCGGGCGGGACGCCTCCACCGATCAGATCAAGAAGGCGTTCCGGACGCTGGCGATGAAGTACCACCCGGACCGCAATCCGGGGGACCAGAACGCGGAAAAGCGCTTCAAGGAGATCAACGAAGCCTACGACGTCCTGAAGGACGAACAGAAGCGCGCCGCCTATGACCGGTTCGGCCATGCCGCGTTCGAGAACGGCAGCGCCGGCCCGCGCGCCGGGGCCGCCGGGTTCGACTTCAGCGCGGCCGGGTTCGCCGACATCTTCGACGAGATGTTCGGCGAGTTCATGGGCGGCCGGCGCGGCAACGCCGCCCGTGGCCGCGGGGCCGATCTGCGCTACAACCTTGAGATTACCCTGGAGGAGGCTTTCGCCGGCAAGCAGGCCACCATCCGGGTGCCGACTTCGGTCACCTGCGACGCCTGCAACGGCACCGGCGGCGAGAAGGGTGCCCACCCGATCACCTGCCCGACCTGCATGGGCATGGGCAGGGTGCGGGCCAGCCAGGGCTTCTTCACGATCGAGCGCACCTGCCAGACCTGTAACGGCGCCGGCAAGGTGATCGAGAGCCCCTGCAAGCTTTGCGGCGGCGCGGGCCGGGTGCACAAGGAGAAGACGCTCGCGGTCACGATTCCGGCCGGCGTGGAAGACGGCACGCGCATCCGACTCGCCGGGGAGGGCGAGGCCGGCCTGCGCGGCGCGCCACCCGGCGACCTTTACATCTTCCTGTCGATTGCGCCGCATCGCTTCTTCCAGCGCGATGGCGCCAACATCTATTGCCGGGTGCCGATTCCGATGGTCACGGCCGCTCTCGGCGGCCACATCGAGGTGCCGACGATCGACGGCAGCCGCGCCCGGGTCGCCATCCCGCCCGGCGCACAGACGGGCCAGCAGTTTCGCCTGCGCGGCAAGGGCATGAGCATTCTGCGATCGGCCGCGCGCGGCGACATGTACGTTCAGATCACGGTCGAAACGCCGGTCAACCTTACGAAGAAGCAGCAGGAGCTGCTGCGCGAGTTCGAGAGGGCCGGCGGCAAGGGCAAGGGGCAGAGCCCCGAATCCGAGGGCTTCTTCGCACGGGTGAAGGAGTTCTGGGAGGACCTCAAGGAATAAAAACCGGCCGGCGCGTGATCGGCCGTACCCCGCCCGCTTCCCGGCCTTTGGCCAGCGGAGAATATTATCCCCTGCTCCGTCGCGCTTGACCGCCGCTGCCGCTTTCCTAGGATGCGGTCGATGGCGGAACGCGGCCGAAAGACCCCGAAGACGAACGCAACGACCGGCGCGTCGACGCTGAAGATCGGCGTGATCGGCTGCGCCGGACGCATGGGGCAGATGCTGGTGCGTGCGGTCGCCGCCGCGGACGGCTGCGTTGTCTCCGGCGGCACGGAACGCTCCGGCGCCGCGGCGATCGGCCAGGACGTCGGCCTCGTGGCAGGACTCGATCCGCTGGGGGTCTCCGTGACCGACGATCCGGCGGCGCTCTTCGCCGCGTCGGATGCCGTTCTGGAGTTCACCGGTCCGGCGGCCACGGTCGCTCACGCCGCGATTGCCGCGCGGACCGGCACGGCCCATGTGGTGGGGACGACGGGACTCGGCGCCGCCGAGGCCGCGGCGCTCAAGCGCGCCGCACAGGACACCGCCATCGTCTGGGCGCCGAACATGAGCCTCGGCGTGAACCTCCTGATGCTGCTGGTCGAGCGGGTGGCCCGCGTGCTTGATCCCGACTGGGACATCGAGATCGTGGAAATGCATCACCGTATGAAGGTCGATGCCCCCTCGGGAACCGCGCTCGCATTGGGCCAGGCGGCGGCGGCCGGGCGCGGAGTCGATCTCGATTCCGTGGCGAAGCGGGCGCGCGACGGGATCACCGGCGCGCGGCATCGCGGCGAAATCGGCTTCGCCACGCTGCGCGGCGGCGATGTGGTCGGCGAGCACGCCGTGGTGTTTGCAACCGAAGGCGAGCGGATCGAGCTCTCGCACAAGGCGACAAGCCGCGAGATCTTCGCCCGCGGCGCCGTCCACGCCGCCCGCTGGGTCGTCGGCCGCCCGCCGGGGCTCTACTCCATGGCCGATGTGCTCGGCCTCAGCAAGGCGAGCGTCTGAGCGCCTGCCCTCCGCGCCCGCGCCCTTCTATCTCCATCTCCCCGGCGGCGTCGGTCAGGAACCGGCCGGGCGATGCGCCCGCCCCGGCCAGAGGCGCGGGGCCGCGAGGCCGGCGAGGATCAGCGCCAGCGCGAGCAAAGCCCGCGGCTCGACCCGCTCGCCGAGCAAGACCGCGCCCCAGAAGACGCCCATCGGCGGGACCAGATAGTTGTTGAAGGATGCGAAGCCGGCCCCGGCGCGGGCGATGATCCGGAAGAACAGGATGTAGCCGCCCGCCGTCGAGACCAGCCCGAGGATGCCGACGGCCGCGAGCGGGACCGCGCCGGGCGCCAGCGTCCAGGGCCGATCGATCAGCGCCGCCGCCGGCACGGCGACGACGGTGGCCGCGGTGAGCATACCGGCGGCGGCGACCTCCGGCGCCAGATGCGGCGGCCGGCGCGCGATGATGGCCGTGACGGCATAGCCGAGCGCCGCGGCGACGATCGCCAGCTGGCCGAGCAAGTCGCCGCCGAGACCGCGGAGCGCCGACGGCCCGATCAGCAGGACGACGCCGAAGAATCCGAGCGCCAGACCGGCGAGCTTGCCGGCCGACAGCGGTTCTTCGGGCACGAAGAGATGGGCGAGGAGGATCGTGGCGAAGGGCACGAGGGCGATCAGGATCGCTGCCAGCCCGCTGTCGATCCGCGTCTCGCCCCAGCCGATCAGGGCGAAAGGCCCGACAATCCCGATCGCGCCCATCGTCGTCAGCTTCAGCCACGCCTGTGGCCGGCGCGGCAGGCCGGCGCCCCGCGCCCGCAGCAGGGCCAGAAGGACCGCGGCGCCGATGGCGATGCGCCCGGCGGCCACCGTCATCGGTGGGATGGCGGCGACGGCGATCTTGATCAGGAAGAAGGACGAACCCCAGGCGGCCGCCAGCAGAAGAAGCAGCAGATAGTCCTGGCGGCTGGCCGATGGCGGTACGGGAGGCATGGAACGCGGGCGAGTCGACGATCTTGGGCGCGGCGGTCGCCGCACCGTCACCGGTCAGGCCGGCGGGGCCGCGCGCTGCCGGGCCAGCGCTTCCCTGAGCGCGCGCGCGAAATCGAGCCGCTCCTCCGGCGTGAGGAAGCTGCCGATGACGAGCGAGCGCCCGTGCGAGCGCAGGGTCAGCGGGCTGTCGTGCTCCGGCGGATCGTCCATGATGACGCGCAGCCAGTAGGGCTGGAAACTCCAGCCGCGCGGCGCGCCGCGAAGGCTGTGCCGTTCGACCGTCAGCGCGCGGTCGGTGAGCCGAACCCGCTCGAAGATCTCGCCGCTGCGGTAGTTGAGCCGGAAGCAGGCATAGATCAGCACGACTTCCAGCCCGCAGAGGCCGAAGATGGGCCAGGCGCCCATCATCAGGAAGGCCATGCCCGCGCCGAAGCCGACGATCGCGACGGCGCTCATCAGCACCGCGAAGCCCGCCGGGCTGAGGCTGCGATGCGGCCTCAGGATCGCGTCGAAGTAAACGGTGGAGGTGTCGGAACCCGCGCTGGGCGGCGATACCGGCGGCTGGCTTTCGGAATCGGTAGCCGTCAAGTCTTGTGACATCCCCGAACTATGGTACCGGATCGGCCGGGCGTAAAGCCCGCCGACCGTAAGAATGTCTCCGCCGTTTGCCCGGTTCCCGGCTCCGGGCTAGAGTGCGGCGAAGGGATCACAAGAGGGCGCCCCATGAAGAAAGCCGACATCGACGCGTTCTTCGGCCGCTTCGCCGCGCGCGACCCGAACCCGCGCGGGGAGCTCGATTACGTCAATCCCTACACGCTGCTCGTCGCGGTGGTTCTGTCGGCCCAGGCCACCGACGTGGGGGTGAACAAGGCGACGGCACCCCTGTTCAAGGTCGCCGACACGCCGGAAAAGATGATCGCCCTCGGCGAGGAGCGCCTGCGCGACTACATCCGGACGATCGGCCTCTTCAACACCAAGGCCAAGAACGTCATCCGGCTGAGCGAGATCCTCGTCCGCGATCACGGCGGCCAGGTCCCGCGCGACCGGGCCGTCCTCGAAAGCCTCCCCGGCGTCGGGCGAAAGACGGCGAACGTGGTGCTGAACATCGCCTTCGGTGAGCCGACCATCGCCGTCGACACCCATGTGTTCCGCGTGTGCAACCGCACCGGCCTCGCCCCCGGCAAGACGCCGCAGGAGGTCGAACGCAGGCTCGAAAAGGTGGTGCCGGCCCGCTGGAAGCAGCACGCGCATCATTGGCTGATCCTGCACGGGCGCTATGTCTGCAAGGCGCGCAAGCCGGATTGCGACCTCTGTCTCGTCCAGGATCTCTGCGCCTTCCGGGCAAAGAGCGCCGGCGTGTCGGTCAACTCGCCCGCGGCGTCCGCGGTCCGGTAAGGAGGCCCGTTATGCAGGGCTCGACCGGCGTCGGCGCCGCGGTGCCGGTCCGCGCCTCGACATGCGCCACCCGGTGGCCGCCGCCGGGCTCGTCGTAGAGAAAGAGGTCCAGCACGCAGCCGGTCCCGCGGTACTGCCAGACCTCGGCCGGCGGATCGCGGCGGACGAAGGCCGGCTCGCCGAGCAGCGCTGCGACCCCGGTTCCGTCGAGCCCGAGCATGCGCGCCGCGTCGATCCCGATTCCCACCGAAGCCCGCGGCGCCGCGGTCGTCTTCGCCGATGCCGGCGCGACGGGCGGCGGTCGCCGCAGGGTCGCGATCGTCCTGGCTGTGGCACCCCTTGCCCCGGACTCCGTCTGCACCGGCACCGGCCGGCCGTCCGCGGCGGTGCAGGCGCTCAGGACCGTCAGCAGAAGCAACGTCGCGCCCGACCGGAATCGGAGGCACCGCGGTCGCGCGGCGGCCCGCCGCCTCCGTTCGCCGCTCCCGTGCCTGAGGGCGGCATCCAAAGGAGGACTCCGTCAGGAGGTCTTGGTTCCGTCGCCGTCGGTGGCCGAGGTGCTCGGCGGCTCGGTCTTTGCTTCGGTTTTCGGCTCGGGTGCCGGCGGGGGCGCCGATGGCGGCGTCTGCGGAGCCGGGCGCGGCGGAAGCGTCTCCGCCGTTCCGGCCAGCACCCCGCCCTGCGCGATCTGGACCGCGCCGTAGCGGATGGTCCCCTCGACGCGGCCGGTCGACCGGATCGCCAGGTGCTCGCGCACGGTGATGGTGCCTTCCAGCCGACCGGCAACGTCCGCACGATCGACCGTGGCCGTTCCCTTGAACACTCCGGTCTCGGCGATCTCGAGCTTGCCGCCTTCCTTCAGCACCGCCTCGACCCGCCCTTCGGTGATCATTGTGTCGCAGTGATCGATCTCGCCGCTCAGAACGACGTCCCGGCCGACGAAGAGCCGCTTGGCGTTCGCCTCGGCTTCCGTGCGCCCCGGACCTCGCGACTCGATGCTTCGCGGCTCCGGCATTCGGGGCGGCAGGACGGCGTCGGGCGGCTCCGGCGCCCGGTAGAGGGAATCGCGGCCCGGCGGCGATGCGGCGCCGGCCTTCTCCTGCGGGGACGGTTCGTTCTGGGATCGTCTGCCGAACATGCGGGTCCGCTCTCGTCTCAGTGGGTGGTTGCTTCGGGCTGGACCGAGGGCGGATGCCGGTGCCGCAGCATCTCGAACAGATGCAGCATGAACGCCGTGGCGACGACCGGGACAACCAAGTTGACCACCGGCACCGTTGACAGGAAGGCGATGACAACACCCCCTAGAAACAGGCGGCCCCCATGCGCCCGCCGCAAGGTCCGAACCTGTCGCGCGTCGAGGCGACGAAGCGCGACGAGTTCGAAATATTCGCGACCGAGAAGATAACCGTTCAAACCGTAAAAGACAAAAAGATTGAATGGCGGAAAGAAGAACAAGAAAACAAAGAGAGGCAGCGCCAGCAGGTTGAGCAGCAATGCCGTTCCGGCCAACCGGGCGCCCGACAGTGCCTCCTCGGCCAGCGACAGCTCCCGCGCGGCCGGCAGGTCCGGGTAGTGACGGGCCTCGACCGCCTTGGCCACGTCCTCCAGGAAGAATCCGACGATGAAGAGGGTGGCGGCCGGGAACAGCAACCAGGCCAGCGCGAGGGCGCCCAGGCCCGCCGCGAAATCGATGACGGCGTCGAGCCAGCCGAGCGGGACGAGGCTCAAGCTGGCCGCTGCGACCCAGACCGCGACGACGAGCGCCGCCAGAAGCAGGAGGGCGGCGGCGAGGCTGAGCCAGACATAGCGCCGCGTGCGCGGATCGCTGAGCTGGGCGAAGGCCTTGAAGAGGGCGGACAGCACGCGAGAGCTTGGACTCGAAATCGGCCACGGAGCGCAAACCACTCCTCTATCCGCAGCAGCCGGGGTGCGCAAGTCAAGGTGAGTCGAAAGAGCCACGTGGGAAGTATGCACGACGACTCTTTATCGGACCCTTAATCGACCGCGGCGATCGCTGTCGGAAGTCTTCGATCATGAAGCGGTGTCGCCGCTGCGCCGTTCAGCGGTTGCCCGGCAATTCCGCCGGCGTTCCCGGTGCGCGGCCGATCTCGGCTTCCCTTGTGCCGACTTCGCCCTTCGCTATACTTCGCGGCGCCCGCCGCCTCCGGTGGAACCAGCAAGCGGAAGCGATCTCATGGATAATGCGACCTTCGACGTCGTCGGCATCGGCAACGCCATCGTCGACGTGCTCAGCCACACCACGGACGAGGCGCTCGATACGCTCGGGCTGGCCAAAGGCGCGATGACCCTGGTCGACGCCGCCCGGGCGGAGGAACTCTACCGTGCCATGGGCCCGGCGGTGGAGGTCTCCGGCGGGTCTGCGGCCAACACCATCGCCGGCCTCGCCTCGCTCGGCGGCCGCGGCGCCTTCGTCGGCAAGGTGAGCGACGACCAGCTTGGCCGGATCTTCCGGCACGACATCCAGGCCGCCGGCGTGGCCTTCGAGACGCCTCCCTGCAACGCCGGTGGCGCTCCCACCGCGCGCTGCCTGATCTTCGTCACGCCCGAAGGGCAGCGCACGATGCAGACCCATCTCGGCGCCTGCGTCGAGCTGGGACCGGAAGACATCGATCCCGCCCTGGTCGCGCGCGCCAAGGTCACCTATCTGGAGGGCTATCTGTGGGACCCGCCGCGCGCCAAGGAGGCCTTCCGCAAGGCGGCTGCGATCGCCCATGAGGCCGGGCGCAAGGTGGCGCTCAGCCTCTCCGACCCGTTCTGCGTCGGCCGCCATCGGGCGGAGTTCCGCGAGCTGGTCCGCGAACATATCGACATCCTGTTCGCGAACGAGGTCGAGCTCTGCGCGCTCTGGGAGGTCGAGGATTTCGACGCGGCCCTCCAGGCGACGCGCGGGCAATGCGCCGTCGCGGCGCTGACGCGCAGCGAGAAGGGCTCGGTCGTGCTCACCGACGGCGAGTTCCACATCGTCGACGCCGCGCCCGTCGATCGGGTGGTCGACACGACGGGGGCCGGCGACCTCTACGCCGCGGGGTTCCTGTTCGGCTACACGAACGGCCGGGACCTCTACGATTGCGGGCGGATCGGCAGCCTTGCCGCGGCCGAGGTGATCTCCCATATCGGCGCGCGGCCGGAGCGGCCGCTCAAGGAGCTGCTGCCCGCCTGACGCCCAACCAATCAGGTTTACGTTCTTGTCAGAAGATTTCGTCCCGACCCTCCGCAACCTGGCGATCATCGCCCATGTCGACCACGGCAAGACCACCCTGGTCGACCAGTTGCTCCGCCAGAGCGGCACCTTCCGCGCGAACCAGCAGGTCGCCGAGCGCGCGCTCGATTCCAACGAGCTGGAGCGTGAGCGCGGCATCACCATCCTTGCGAAATGCACGGCGGTCGCCTGGAAGGGTGTGCGCCTCAACATCGTCGATACGCCGGGCCACGCCGATTTCGGCGGCGAGGTGGAACGGATCCTCAGCATGGTGGACGGGGTCGTGGTTCTGGTCGACGCGGCCGAGGGCCCGATGCCGCAGACCAAGTTCGTGACGGCGAAGGCGCTCGCGCTGGGCCTCCGGCCGATCGTCGTCATCAACAAGGTCGACCGGCCGGACGCGCGGCCGCATGTTGTCCATGACCTGGTGTTTGACCTGTTTGCCGCGCTCGGCGCCAGCGACGAGCAGCTCGACTTCCCGACGCTTTTCGCTTCGGGCAAGGAAGGCTGGGCGGTGGCGGATCTCGACGCCGAGGAGCGCCGCGACATGGCGCCGCTCTTCGACCTGATCGTCCGCCACGTGCCGCCGCCGGCCGGCGACCCGGGCGCGCCCTTCGCCATGCTGGCGACCACCCTCGAATACGATGCCTATCTGGGCCGCGTGCTCACCGGGCGGATCCACGCCGGCAGGGCGCGGCTCAACATGCCGGTCCAGGCGCTCGGCCAGGACGGGCGGGTCATCGAGCAGGCGCGTCTGACCAAGCTGCTCGCCTTCCGCGGGCTGGAGCGCGTGCCGATCGAGGAGGCCTCGGCGGGCGACATCATCGCCATCGCCGGCCTGACCGAGACCACGGTGGCGGATACCATCTGCGAGCCATCGGTGACGACGCCGATCGCAGCGCTCGCCGTCGATCCGCCGACCCTGGCGATGAGCATCTCGGTCAACGATTCGCCGCTTGCCGGGCGCGAGGGCGACAAGGTGACGAGCCGGATGATCCGCGCCCGCTTGCTGCGGGAAGCCGAAGGCAATGTCGCCATCCGCGTGCGCGAATCGGAGGACAAGGACGAGTTCGAGGTCGCCGGCCGCGGCGAGCTGCAGCTCGGCGTGCTGATCGAGACGATGCGGCGCGAAGGATTCGAGCTGTCGGTCGGCCGGCCCCGGGTGATCTTCCGGACCGATCCCGCCACCGGCCAGCGGCTTGAGCCGATCGAGGAGGTGCAGGTCGACGTCGACGAGGACTATTCCGGCGTCGTCGTCGAGAAGCTCGGCCAGCGCCGCGGCGAATTGATCGACATGCAACCCTCCGGCGGCGGCAAGACCCGGATGACCTTCCGCGTTCCCGCGCGTGGCCTGATCGGCTATCACGGCGAGTTCATGACCGATACCCGCGGCACCGGCGTGATGAGCCGGATCTTCCATGCCTACGAGCCCTATAAGGGCCCGATCGAGGGGCGGCGCAACGGCGTCCTGATTTCCAACTGCGACGGGGTCGCGGTCGCCTACGCCCTGTGGTATCTGGAGGAACGGGGGCCGTTGTTCATCTCGCCCGGCGAACAGGTCTATCAGGGCATGATCATCGGCGAGCACAGCCGCGGCACCGACCTTGAGGTCAACCCGCTGAAGGGGAAGCAGCTGACCAACATCCGCACCCACGCGAAGGACGAGGCGGTGCGACTGACGCCGCCGCGGACGATGACTCTCGAGAAAGCGATCGCCTATATCGAGGACGACGAGCTGGTCGAGGTGACGCCGAAGAGCATCCGCCTGCGCAAGAGGCTCCTCGATCCCCACGCGCGCAAGCGCGCGAGCCGCGCCGCGGGGTGAGTCCGGTGGCGGGCGCCGTCGGGGATCCCCGCCTTTCCGCCCGGTTCCCATGGGCCGTCGGGAAGGGCGGCGCTTCGTGAGGCTCCCGTTGCTCAAGGATTGGCTCCGGGCGGTCTCGGTCTATCGCGACCGCCGGCTCCTCATCGTCCTGCTGATGGGCTTCGCGAGCGGCCTCCCGCTGCTGCTCACGCTCTCGACCCTCTCCATATGGCTGACGGAGGAGGGGGTGACGCTGACCACGATCGGGCTCTTCGCCCTGGTCGGCACGCCCTATGCCTTCAAGTTCCTGTGGGCGCCGGTGATCGACCGCGCCCCGATCCCGCTGCTGACGCGGGCGCTGGGGCGCCGTCGCGCCTGGCTCCTGGTAATCCAGGCGGCGCTCATCGCGTCCATCCTCGCTCTCGGCGCGACCCGGCCGGCGGAGGCACCGGTCTGGACCGCGCTCGCGGCGCTGCTGGTGTCCTTCTTCTCCGCCAGCCAGGACATCGTGATCGACGCCTACCGCATCGAGATTCTGGACGAGCACCAGCAGGGCGCCGGCGCGGCCGTGACCCAGTTCGGCTATCGGATCGGCCTGCTGGCCAGCGGCGCCGGCGCCCTGTTCCTCGCGGGGCACGTCACTTGGTTCTGGGTCTATGCGGCGATGGCGGCGCTGATGCTGGTCGGCGTCGCGACGGCCCTGCTGAGCCCTGAGCCGCGCGTCGGCACGGGGCTGGCGGCGGCGGCGCAAGGCGCGCGCGGTCCGGCCGCGGTGCTGCGCGAGGCGGTCGTCGAGCCCTTCGCCGAGTTCTTCGGGCGGCGCGGCGTGGGCGAGGCGCTGCTCGTTCTTGCCTTCATTCTGCTCTACAAGTTCGGCGACGCCTTCGCCGGCGTCATGGCCAATCCCTTCTATGTCCAGATCGGCTTCACCAAGGCGGAGATCGCGAGCATCAGCAAGATCTTCGGCCTCGCCGCCACGCTCTTCGGAGTCTTTCTCGGCGGCGTGATCGTCGGCCGCTACGGCATCATGAAGGGCCTTCTTGTCTGCGGTGTCCTGCAGATGGTCTCCAACCTCATGTTCGCCGTGCAGGCCGCAGTCGGGGCCAATGTCGGCCTGCTGACGCTGACCATCGGCATCGAGAACCTGTCCGGCGGCATGGGATCGGCGGCCTTCGTCGCCTATCTGTCGGTCCTGTGCAACGTCGCCTACACGGCGACGCAGTACGCGCTCTTCTCCTCCTTCATGGCCTTCGGTCGCACGCTGCTCTCCTCCACGAGCGGCTGGGTCGCGGACCATGTGGACTGGGTCTCGTTCTTCGTCATCTCCACCCTCGTGGCCGTGCCGGGGCTGCTGCTTCTCCTCTGGATGATGCGGCGCTTCCCCGCCGCCCGGCCGGTCGCCCAGCCGACGCGGTAGCACCGAATCATCTTAATAGGCCTTTGAAGCTTGTGCCCGTGCGCGCTAGCATGGGTCGTCTGATCCGGAGGACCAGACATGGACATCTCGAAGATCCCGATCGGTCGCAATCCGCCCTGGGACATCAACGCGATCATCGAGATTCCGCTCGGCGGCGAGCCGGTCAAGTACGAGCTGGACAAGGAGTCCGGCGCGATGTTCGTCGATCGGTTCCTGCACACCTCGATGACCTATCCGGCGAACTACGGCTTTATTCCGCACACCCTGTCGGCCGACGGCGATCCCTGCGACATCATGGTGGTCGGCCCGACCCGCGTGGTGCCCGGGGTCGTCATCCGCTCGCGGCCGATCGGCGCGCTGATGATGGAGGACGAGGCCGGGCTCGACGAGAAGATCCTCGCCGTGCCGGCGGACGATCTCCATCCCTTCTATCGCGATGTCGCGTCCTACCGGCAGCTGCCGGACATCCTGATCGAGCAGATCGGCCACTTCTTCAGCCACTACAAGGACCTGGAGAAGGGCAAGTGGGCCAAGGTGGCGCGCTGGGCCGAGGCGGAGGAGGCGACCAAGCTGATCGCCGAAGCGATCGAGCGGGCGACGGGGCAGGGAGGCGGCGGATGACCCGGGCAAAGGGCGCTGCGAAAATGTCGGTGGTCGAGGGCGACATCACGCGGCTCGACGTCGATGCCATCGTCAACGCGGCGAACACCGAGCTCCGCCCGGGCGGCGGCGTCTGCGGTGCCATCCACCGCGCCGCGGGGCCGGAGCTGGCGGAGGAATGCCGCCGGATCGGCGGCTGCCCCACCGGCGAGGCCCGGATCACCAAGGGCTATCGCCTGAAGGCGCGCCACGTCATCCACGCGGTCGGGCCGGTCTGGCGGGGCGGCGAGGAGGGCGAGGACGAGCTGCTCGCGTCCTGCTACGCCAACAGCCTGGCGCTCGCCGACCGGCACGGGCTCAAGTCCATCGCCTTCCCGGCGATCTCGACCGGTGTCTACGGCTTCCCGCTGGAGCGCGCGACGCGGATCGCGGTCACGACCGTGGCGCGAGAGCTTCCCGCCACCGGCATCGACGAGGTGGTGTTCTGCTGCTTCGGCGAAGACGTCGCGGCGGTTTACCGGAAGGCGCTGGCGGAGCTGTCCTGAGCGTCGCCCAGAGGCACAGAGACCCTGAGGAAATTTTAGGCCGGCTGCCTTGCCCGGGCCTGATCCGGGCATCCGGAACGCCGCACCGTCGTTTCCGGGATTGCCGGGTCGACCTTCGGATCAAGTCCGAGGGAAGCTTCGGCGAGGACAAGAACGGGACATTTCAAAGGTCATTCGCGATCCGCTCAAACCTCTGTGCCTCTGTGGGACACCCCCTAGGTACCGTCAGCGCGCGCGATCGAGGGCGTAACCGGCGGAGCGGACGGTGCGGATCAGATCGATGTCGGCGTCGCCGTTGAGCGCCTTGCGCAGCCGGCGGATGTGCACGTCCACCGTGCGCGGCTCGACATAGACGTCCTGGCCCCAGACCGTGTCGAGGAGCTGCTCGCGGCTGAACACGCGGCCCTGGTTCTCCATCAGGTGGCGCAGCAGGCGGAACTCCGTGGGGCCAAGATGAATCTCCCGCCCGTTGCGGCGCACCCGGTAGGAGGCGAGGTCCATCACCAGGTCCTCGTAGCGCAGCGTCTCGTCCTCGGCGGCCGGGCGGGCGCGGCGCATCACCGCGCGGATTCGGGCGATCAGTTCGCTCGGGCTGAACGGCTTCGTGACGTAGTCGTCGGCGCCGCTGTCGAGGCCGCGGAGCTTGTCGCCTTCCTCGCCGCGGGCGGTCAGCATGATGATCGGCACGCCTTTCGTTTCCGGCATCCGGCGCAGCTGCCGGCAGACCTCGATGCCGGAGACCAGCGGCAGCATCCAGTCGAGGAGCACCAGATCCGGCCGCTGCTCGCGCGCGATCAGCAGCGCCTCCTCGCCGTCCCGCGCCTCGGCAACCCGGAATCCCTCACGCTCAAGGTTGTAGCGCAGCAGCGTCACCAGCGCCGTTTCGTCTTCGACGATGAGGATCAGCGGGTTCACCTTCCGACTCCCTAGCTCTTGTCCGTCTCCGGTCCGCCGGCGTCCGGCGGACTCACCATGGCGAAGCTCGTCATGTCGCCCTTCGGGCGCGCCGCCTCGATCGTTCGGCCGTGAACGAGGAAATGAACCGTCTCGGCGATGTTGGTGGCGTGATCGCCGATGCGCTCGATGTTCTTTGCGATGAACAGCAGATGCGTACACGGGCCGATGTTGCGCGGATCCTCCATCATGTAGGTCAGCAGCTCGCGGAACAGGCTGGTGTACATCTCGTCGACTTCTTCGTCGCGCTCCCAGGCGCCGACCGCCTTGTCGGCATTGTGCTCGACATAGGCGTCGAGGACGTCCTTGATGATGGCCTGCACCATGCGGCCCATGCGCGGGATCACGTGGACCGGCCGCATCGGCGGTACCTGGGCGAGGACCACCGCCCGTTTGCCGACATTGGCGGCGTAGTCGCCGATGCGTTCGATGTCGCTCGCGATCTTGAGCGCCGCGACCACCTCCCGCAGGTCCCGGGCCATCGGCTGGCGCAGCGCCAGCATGCGGATCGACAGGCTGTCGACCTGATGTTCCAGCTCGTCGATCCGCGCGTCGCTCTGGACCGCCTGGGTCGCGAGATTGGCGTCGCGCCGGACCAGCGCCTCTATGGCGGTCTGCAGCTGGGCTTCGGCCAGGCCGCCCATCTGCGCGATGATCTGATTCAGGTGCTTCAGTTCCTCATCGAAGGACTTGACGATGTGGTCCGATGGAATCGGCATTGTTCCTCCGCTGGCCCCGTATCGACCCGGCGCGCCGCGCCTCAGCCGAACCGCCCCGTGATGTAGCCTTGCGTGCGCTCATCGCGCGGGCTGGTGAAGATTTGCTCGGTGTCGCCGACCTCGATCAGCTCGCCCAGATGGAAGAACGCCGTGCGCTGCGACACCCGGGCGGCCTGCTGCATCGAATGGGTGACGATGACGATCGTGTAGTTCTCGCGCAGCTCGTCGATCAGCTCCTCGACGCGCGCGGTTGCGATCGGGTCCAGGGCCGAGCAGGGCTCGTCCATCAGGATCACCTCCGGGTTGACGGCGATCGCCCGGGCGATGCACAGGCGCTGCTGCTGACCGCCGGACAGGCCGGTGCCGGGCTCCTGAAGCCGGTCCTTGACCTCGGCCAGCAGCCCCGCCCGCTCGAGACTCGTCATCACGATCTCGTCGAGCTCGGCCCGGCTCGCGCCCAGCCCATGAATGCGCGGCCCGTAGGCGACGTTGTCGTAGATCGACTTCGGAAACGGGTTCGGCTTCTGGAACACCATGCCGACGCGCGCGCGCAGCATCACCACGTCCAGGTCCCGGTCGTAGATGTCCTGACCGTCGAGCAGGATCGTCCCCGAAACCCGCGCGCTCTCGATCACGTCGTTCATCCGGTTGAGGCAGCGCAGGAAGGTCGACTTGCCGCAACCGGACGGCCCGATCAGCGCCGTCACCTCGTTCTCGCGGATGTCGAGATCGACGCTCTTCAGCGCTTGCTTGGTGCCGTAGAACACGTCGACCCCCCGGGCGGAGATCTTGACCGGGCGCTCCGCACGGTCCGGCGGCGCGTCGCCGGAGGCTTCGAGGTTCGGTCGTTCCGTCACAATCGCCATCTCCGATTCTCCTACCAGCGCCGCTCGAACCGCCGCCGCAGCAGCACGGCAAGCCCGTTCATGACGACCAGGAACGCGAGCAGCACCATGATCGCCGCGCTCGTCTTTTCGACGAAGGCCCGCTCCGGGCTGTCGGCCCACAGAAAGATCTGGACCGGCAGGACCGTGGCCGCATCGGTGAAGCCGCCCGGCACGTCGACGATGAACGCCACCATGCCGATCATCAGGAGCGGCGCCGTCTCGCCCAGCGCATGGGCCATGCCGATGATCGTGCCCGTGAGGATGCCGGGGGCGGCGAGCGGCAGCACGTGATGAAACACGGTCTGCAGCGGCGAGGCGCCGACCGCGAGCGCCGCCTCCCGGATCGAAGGCGGCACGGCCTTCAGGGCGGCGCGGCTGGCGATGATGATCATCGGCAGGTTCATGAGGGCGAGAACCATGCCCCCGACCAGCGGTGTCGAGCGCGGCAGCCCGAAGAATCCGAGGAAGACGGCGAGTCCGAGAAGGCCGAAGACGATCGACGGCACCGCCGCCAGGTTGTTGATGTTGACCTCGATGAGGTCGGTCCAGCGGTTCTTCGGCGCGAACTCCTCGAGATAGACCGCCGTCGCAACCGCGAGCGGGAAGGACAGGACGAGCGTGACGATCATCGTGAGGAAGGTGCCGACCACCGCGCCCCAGATGCCGGCGAGCTCCGGCTCGCGGCTGTCGCCACGGGTGAGGAACGCGGTGTTGAGGCGCGTGTCCACGCGCCCCGCTTCGTCGAGCGCGTCGATCCAGGCGATCTGCGAGTCGGAAACCCGCCGCGCCGATTCCGGCACGTCCCGCGGGATGTAGCCCTTCATCAGCATGTCGATCTCGTCCGAGGCGGGAAGCCAGACGCGTTCGGTCGTGCCGATGATGGAGGGGTCTTCGAGAACCCGGTTGCGCAGGACCAGCCAGGCGCCGTCGCTCACCAGGCCGAGCAGAGCGCGACGCTCCCGCCGCCCTGTGACCTCGGGGAACGCCTCCTGCAGCGCCGCGAGGATGATGCGGTTGTAGTTGGCGCCGGCCAGGGTCTTGGGATCGCGCGTCCCCTCGGGGTCGATGACCTCCGGGTCGAAGGTGAGGTCGAGCCCGATCTCGGTCTGGACGAAGGCGGTGTAGCCCTTGCTCACGATGCTGACGAGCAGGATGCCGAGCACGCCGATCGCGAGCGCGATCGCCAGCACGCCGTAGAGCCTGAACCGCCGCTCCGCCGCGTAGCGCCGCCGCAGCCGGGCCTGCGCGAGCTCCGCGCGCCGCGCCGCCGCGCGGCGTTGCTGGGCCATCTCAGTCATACTTCTCCCTGTACTTGCGGACGACCCGGAGCGCCACGACGTTGAGCGTCAGCGTGATGCAGAAGAGCACGAGGCCGAGGGCAAACGCGGCCAGCGTCTTGGCGCTGTCGAACTCCTGATCGCCGACCAGCAGCGTGACGATCTGCACGGTGACCGTGGTCACCGCCTCCAGCGGGTTGGCCGTCAGGTTGGCGGCGAGGCCGGCGGCCATCACCACGATCATGGTCTCGCCGATGGCGCGGGACACCGCCAGAAGCACGGCACCGACGATGCCCGGCAGGGCGGCCGGCACCACGACCTGGCGGATGGTCTCCGATTTGGTGGCGCCCAGCGCGTAGGACCCGTCACGCAGCGACTGCGGCACCGCGTTCATGACGTCGTCGGACAGCGACGAGACGTAGGGGATGATCATGATCCCCATCACCGCGCCGGCCGCCAGCGCACTTTCCGAGGCGACGTCGAGACCGATGCTCTCGCCAACCTGGCGGAAGAAGGGCGCCACGGTGAGCGCGGCGAAGAAGCCGTAGACCACGGTGGGTACGCCGGCCAAAATCTCCAGCAGCGGCTTGACGACGGCGCGCACGCGCGGCGCGGCGTAATCGGCCATGTAGATGGCCGACAGCAGGCCGACCGGCACGGCGACGCACATGGCGATCGCGGTGATCAGCAGCGTTCCGGCGAACAGCGGGACGGCGCCGAAGGCGCCGGAGCTCCCCACCTGGTCGGGGCGGATCGCGGTCTGCGGGCTCCAATGCAGGCCGAAGAGAAACTCGGTGATCGGCACGCGGGCGAAGAAGCGCAGCGATTCGAACAGGAGCGACAGCACGATCCCGACCGTGGTGAGCACCGAGATCGTCGACAGAACGATCAGGATCGCCAGCAGCGCCTTCTCGACCTGGTTGCGCGCGCGCATGGCCGGGGAGATCCGCCCGCGCGCCCAGGCGAGGCCGGCGATGGCTGCCGAGGCCGCGGTCACAACCATCGCCGCGAAGCCGATCCGGCGCAGCGACGTCAGCTGCTCCGCAGCCGCGATCACCGCCGGGTCGGGCGTGCGGCTGGTCGGGTTGCCGCTTGCCAGGTTGTGGATGTCGTTGATCAGCAGGCCGAGCCGCACCGGCGAAACGTCAACCAGCTCGTTCGGCAGCCAGATAAGCACCAGCGTCTCGATCACCCAAGGCTGGATCGCGAGCCACAGCGCAAGGATGAGCAGCGCCGGGAGGCCGCACCACAGCGCGACGTAGAACCCGTGATAGCTCGGCAGCGAGTGCAACTCTTGCCGCCTGCCGCCGACCGTCGCGATCGCGCGCTGCCGGCCGAGGTAGTAGCCGATCACGGTGAGCAGGAACAGGGTGGCCGCGACGATCGAAAGCTGCATGGTGGAACGCGTTCGGACTCTCCGTGATCGGTACGCGGACCATCCCGTCCCGATTCCCTTCCCGTTGCGGGCGAGGGAAGCGGGAGGGATGCGCCTCGCGTCCTTTGTCAGTCGCTCGCAGCGGTCTCCATCGGCGTCAGCGACGTCGCCGTCTCGCGAACCTGCTCGTACTCGTCCTCGGGCAGGGCAATCAGGCCCTTGTCGGCCAGGTAGCCGAACTCACCCATCGCCCGATCGCTGGTGTATTCCTCGACGAACTCCTGGATCCCCGGCACGACCCCAACATGGGCGTTCTTCACATAGATGAACAGGGGGCGCGAAACCGGATAGGATCCGTCGGCGATGTTGTCATAGGTCGGCTCGACGCCCTCGATCAGGGCGCCTTGGATCTTGTCGGCGTTCTGGTCGAGGAAGCTGAAGCCGAAGATGCCGAAGGCGTCGGCGTTGGCCTGCAGCTTCTGAACGATCAGGTTGTCGTTCTCGCCGGCCTCGATGAAGGCCCCGTCCTCGCGCATCGTCTTGCAGACCTGCTCCATCCGATCCTTGTCGAGCGCCGTGACCTCGGGGAAGCTCTCGCAGGCCTTCTCCATCACCAGCTCGACGAAGGCGTCGCGCGTGCCCGAGGTCGGCGGCGGTCCCAACACCTCGATCTTCGTGTCGGGCAGCGACGGGTCGATCTGGCTCCACCTGGTGTAGGGGTTCGGCCCGATCGCGTCGTTCACCGGAACTTCCTTCGCGAGCGCCAGCCAGATCTGCTCGCGCGTGAGCTCCACGGGCTCGGTCTGCTTCGAATTGGCCAGCACGATGCCGTCATAGCCGACCTTCACCTCGGTGATCTCGCGCACGCCGTTCGCGGCGCAGGTCTCGATCTCGGACTGCTTGATCTTGCGCGAGGCGTTTGCGATGTCTGGATGCTGGGCGCCGATGCCCGCGCAGAACAGCTTGAAGCCGCCGCCGGTCCCGGTCGACTCGACCACGGGCGCCCGAAAGTCGGTGGATTGGGCAAACCGCTCGGCCACCGCCGTCGTGAACGGAAACACCGTGCTCGACCCGACGACGCGGATCTGATCGCGCGCTTCGGCCGTGGTCGCGAAGGCCAGCGTGGCCAGCGCCGCGATCGCAAAAGTCTGCTTCATAGAGTCTCTCCCGTGCCTACGAAAGGGTTGCGGCCGACATGCCGGTCCGACGAAGACGCCTTCGCGGACGCGGCCGACCCTACGCAGGGACGGCGTTAGAAATACTACGTGGCGATGACAGTTTTGTGACACCGCGGCCGATCTGGCGGTTGCGTCGTCGTTAACGCTTGGTGACGGCGGCCGCCGGCCGGTCGGCCGACCGCTCGGTCGCCGCGGGAAGGTAGACGGTGAAGGTGCTGCCCTTGCCGACGGCGCTGTCGATCTTGATCGCGCCGCGGTGGCGATTGATGATGTGCTTGACGATGGCAAGGCCGAGGCCGGTTCCCCCGAGGTCGCGCGAGCGCGCGGTGTCGATGCGGTAGAACCGCTCCGTCAGGCGCGACAGGTGCTCCCGCGCGATGCCCTCGCCTTCGTCCTCGACCGCGATCGCGACGGCATCGCCGGGAAGGCGTCGCGGCGCCGGAATGGTCCGCTGCTCGCCGGGCCGGTCGATCCGAGGGGCCGCCGATCCCGCCGGAATGAACTGTCCGGTGACCCGCACCGCCGTACCCTCGCGGCCGTACTTCACGGCGTTGTCGATCAGGTTCTGAAACACCTGCGCCAGCTCGTCGGCGTCGCCGATGACGGGGGGAAGGTCGGCGAGATCGGGGGCGAGCGCGATGGTCATCCCCTTCTCTGCCGCCTTGAACTGCAGCGCGTCGGCGACGCCGGCGAGGATGCGCGACAGCGCGACCCGGTCGGTTGGCGGGCTGTGCTCGTTGAGTTCGATGCGCGACAGCGACAGGAGGTCGGCAACGAGGCGCGACATCCGCGACGCCTGCTCGTGCATGATTCCGAGGAAGCGGTCGCGCGCCGCGGCGTCGTCGCGGGCGGGGCCGCGCAGGGTCTCGATGAAGCCGAGCAGCGTGCTGAGCGGCGTACGCAGCTCGTGGCTCGCATTGGCGACGAAATCGGCCCGCATCTGGTCTGCGCGCTTGATCCGCGTCAGGTCGTGCAACGCGATGAGAGCGGCCGCGCCGTCGGCCATCGTGGCGTCCACCTGGTCGTCCAGCGGTTCGATCCGGGCGCTGAACACGCGCTCGACCGGGACCGGCAGCGAGAACTCCACCAGCCGGCCGGCCCCGCCGGCGAGCACCGCGTCCACCGCCTCGATCAGCGACGGGTTGCGCAGAACGGCGATCAGGTCTCGGCCTGCGAGTCTCTGGTCGTCGAAGAGCGCTTCGGCCGCCGGGTTGACGCGGAGGATCCGGCGCTCGTCGTCGAGCAGGATCAGGGGGTCCGGCAGGCTCGCGAGGATTCGTTCGTTCGCCGCCGCCACTGCCTCCAGCTCGCGCCGGCGCACGCTCCAGGCCCGCCCGGCTTCGGTCACGGCGTCGCTCAAGGCGGGCGCCAGCGCCGACGGGCCGGAACCGCGCGGCATCGGTAGCGTCTCGCCGCCACCATCGGCCGCCATCGACCGGATGGCGTCGGCGACCGCCTCGAGATGCGCGAGATGCGTGCGGACGATCAGGGCGAGGCCAAGGACCACGCCCGCGCCGGCGATCGCCGCCGGCCAGAAGGCGAGCCAGCCGCCGGCGACCAGAAGGGCAAGCGCGAGCAGCGCCGGCGCCGAGACACCGGCGAGGGCAAGGAAGAGGCGGCGCGGCCGCGCGCGGTGGCCTGGCATGGGATCGGTCGGTCTGTCCACCCGACCACAGTAGCACGCCGACCGCGCCCGCGCCCATCGGCCGGTACGGCGACGGGCGTCCGGTGTCGGGCGATCGCCTAACCTCTCCGGACGATGCCGTGGGCCATGATCGCGTCGATGCTGGGGAAGGCGGCGCGGGCGGCAGCGGGCACGGGTTTCCAGCCGGTCTTGGCCGGGTCGCTCCTGGGGTCGTCGAAGGGCAGCGTGCCCGGGCCGCCCGGCTTGCCGACGATGATACGCCCGACCATTCCGGCCGCCTCGTGCGGCGCACAGAAATAATCGTAGACGCCCTCGACCGTCAGGGTCGCGTCGAAATGCGCGCCGGGCTCGACGAGATAGCCGGAATCCCAGGGCTCCGCCCGCTCCGGAATGCGCAGGGCGTGGCCGTCGTTGTCAGGGTGGTAGGCGGTGGTGGTGTGAACGTTGGTTTCCAGGATCCAGCGCACCGTCTGCCCGGGTTCGATCCGCACCCCGATCGGATCAAACCAGACCTTCGCACCGGTCGAGTCGCCACCCATGCGGATCTCGACGATGTCCGCTGCGCGCCCGGCTCGCCACAGCGCGGGAAGGGCGAGGCCGGCGAGCGTCGCGCCGCCGGCCCGCAAACATGTCCCCAGGCAGGTCCTTCTCGTGATCACCGGGACCGTCCCCTTCCGTCTATTGAAGCTGGGCCGCCTGTTCCTCAGAAACGTGCCAGAGGACGACGTGGTAATGCGGCTTCTCCACGCCGGGATGCCCGGCGTTGTACACGAGGTCGACATGGTCGACCGGCTGGTTCGCGGCCTCCAGCCCGGTGAAGGCCTTCTGGGCCTCCAGGTCGTCCATCGGGATCATATAGACGGTGCTGACCAGCCGGCCGTCCCGGTCGTAAGCGAGGAAGGGTCCGGCCGGCAGCGTGGCGGGCTGCACGTAGAGCGTGCCCATCCCCGGGATGAAGTCCGGAAGCGGGACGAGGCTGCTCACCGCCTTGTAGTCGCCGCCCGGAGGCGCGCTGCCGTAGTCCTGCGCGCAGGCGGGCAAAGCCAAGACCAGCAGGCCGGCGACAAGGGTCATCGAACGTCCGATCATCGGGTCCTCCTGTCGTTGAAATCAGCGTCGGTGAAATCGGGAAAGGCGGCCGGCTCCGCGCGGGCCGCCAGCCCGCCGGGGCGGCGGAAGCATCGAAATCCGGCGCAGGACCGCGGCGACGGTCCGGTCGCAGCGCGCGCCGGCGAAGGGGAAGGCCGCAGGGGCCTGAGTCATGGCGTGGCGGTGGAGCGCCTTGCGCAGCAGCATCTTGGCGCGGAAGTACCGCGTCTTCACCGTCATCGGCCGCAGGCCGAGGCAGGCGGCCGTCTCCTCGGTGCTGAGCTGCTCCACGGCGCGCAGGACGAATACGGCCCGGAAGCCGTCGGGCAGCGCGTCGATCGCCCGCTCGAGCAACCGGCGGATCTCGCCGGCGGCGGCCATCTCTTCCGGTGTTCGAACGTCCTGTACCAGACCGGCCATCAGCATCTGCTCCGCATAGTCCTGAACCGTTTCCTCCGAGACCGCCACGGCTGCTCGGCGGGTCGGCGCACCGTAGCGGGCGCGCCCTTGCCGAGCCCATTCCAGCGCTTCGTTCGCGGCGATCCGCGCCAGCCATCCGCCGAAGGCGGCGGGGTCCGAGAGCTGACCCAGGCGCAGATAGGCGCGGACATAGGCCTCCTGAACCACGTCCTCGGCCGCCGCGTCGTCGCGCAGGATCGCACGGACGATGCGAAACAACCGGCGGTTGTACCGGCGCATCAACGCCTCAAAGGCAGCGCCGTCGCCGTCGAGCACGAGGCCGACAAGCCGGCCGTCCGGCAGCGCCTCGAGGCTCGGCCCCGCGCCGTTGCGCCGGCCGTTCCGCCGGTCCGTTCCGGATGTGCCTCCGGCCTCGTCCGGGAGGGCATCCGGGCAACTCGTATTCTCTTGCAGCGCCGCCTCCATACACCGAGGACGGGGGGTCGGATGAAAAGGTTCCCGGTTTTTGGCGCCGGCTCGCCCGAATCCCCGGGCGCCCTCCCCCGTCGTGAGGGTCGATCCCGAAGGCCGTCGGCCTTAATATTGGAGGATACACCGCCTGCGACCGCCAACCCGCCGGAAGAGGCCATGCAAAAGAAACCCCCTGACGCCCCCAAGGCCGACCTGGACCCGGACGAGGACGCCGAGACCGAAACGGGGAGCTACAGCTCGCCGCCCTGCTACGCGCACGAGATCGACCCGAACTACTTCATGCCGCCGCCGCCGATGCCGACGGAGGAGCTGGTCGCGTTCCTCAACACGCTCCTGGAGGCGGAGCGCGCCGGGGCAAAGACGATCGCCTACTATCTGAAGGATACGGCGGACGGGCCGGTGCGCGCCGCGCTCGAATCGACCGGGAAGGACGAAGCGCGCTACACCGCCCTGCTGCGCCGGCTGATCGAGCGGCTGGGCGGCCACCCGAGCGGCGCCACCGGCGGCTTCTTCGAGAAGGCGCGCGCCGTGGACGGCACGGAGGAGCGCCTGGCCTTCCTGAATCGCGGGCAGGGCTGGGTCGCGCGCAAGCTCAAGGAGGCGCTTCCCCGGATCACGGATTCCGAGGTGTACGAGGCTCTCAGCGAGATGCACCGCACCCACCTGGACAACATCGCGCGCTGCGAGCAGGTGGCGGAGGCGGATCGCTAGTCCGAGGAACCCTTGCAGTCGCCCGAGGAGCGAACCACAGAGTCACAGAGACACAAAGAAGATGATTCGAATCCGCTGTGTCTCTGTGCCTCTGTGGTCATTTTTTCTCCCAAGCCTCGGAGCCCTTGCTATCGCACCGCGTCGAAGGCCGCGAGGGCGGCGGCGGTGACGAGGTCGGTGACCGTGGCCCCGGTGGAGACGATCTGGGCCGGCTTCTCCAGCCCGATGAGCACGGGGCCGATCACCGTGCCCCCGCCGAGCTGCTGCAGGAGCTGGGCGGCGATGTTGGCGCTGTGCAGCGCCGGCATGATAAGCACGTTGGCTGGCCCGGACAGCCGGCAGAACGGATAGAGCCGCTGCATCAGCTCGAAGTCGAGCGCGACGTTCGCCTGCATCTCGCCGTCATACTCGAATTCGACCCGCCGCCGGTCGAGCTCGGCCACCGCGTCGCGGACGCGGAGCGCCCGCTCGCGTGGCGGGCTGCCGAAATTGGAGAAGGACAGCAGCGCCACGCGCGGCTCTTGGCCGAGCTGCCGTGCCTTGTCCGCACTCTGGGTCGCGATATCGGCCAGTTCCTCGGCGGTCGGAAGCTCGTGGACGCTGGTGTCGGCGATCAGGACCGTCCGCCCCTGCGCCATGACGATCAACAGCCCGAACAGCCGCGATCCGGGCTTCGGATCGAGCACCCGGGTGATGTCCTCGAAGGTCGCGTTGAAGCTCCGGGTCAGCCCGCTCACCATGCCGTCGGTGTCGCCGGCCGCGACCATGCAGGCGGCGAAGACATTGCGATCCTGGTTCACCATCCGCTGGCAGTCGCGGTAGAGCGCGCCGCGGCGCTGCAGCCGGCGGTACAGGAAGTCGGTATACTGCCTGTTCTGCCGGCTGAGGCGGGCGTTATGGATCTCGATGCCCTGGGCCTCGCCGAGGCCGATCGCCTTCATCGTGGCGGTGACGCGGTCCTCCCGGCCGATCAGCACCGGCGTACCGTAGCCTGCGTTGCGGAAGGCGACGGCGGCGCGGATCACCTTCTCTTCCTCGCCCTCGGCGAAGACGATCCGCTTGGGATGGCTGCGCACCGATTCGAAGATGAGCTCCAGCCCCGCGGCGGTCGGGTCGAGCCGCGCCTTGAGCCGCCTGCGGTAGGCGCGCATGTCCTCGATCGGGACTCGGGCGACGCCGCTGTCCATGGCCGCCTTGGCGACGGCCGGCGGCACAAAGGAGATGAGGCGCGGATCGAACGGCACCGGGATGATGTAGTCGGGCCCGAACCGCAGCCGCCGCCCGGCATAGGCGGCGTCGACCTCGTCCGGCACGTCCTCGCGGGCGAGCGCGGCGAGGGCCTCGGCCGCGGCGATCTTCATCCGGTCGTTGATGGCCGAGGCGCGGACGTCCAGCGCCCCGCGGAAGATGTAGGGGAAGCCGAGCACGTTGTTGATCTGGTTCGGGTAGTCGGACCGGCCGGTGGCGATGATCGCATCCTGCCGCACGGCGCGAACCTCTTCCGGCGTGATCTCCGGATCGGGATTGGCCATGGCGAAGACGATCGGCCTGTCGGCCATCCGCTTGACCATCTCGGCGGTCACCGCTCCCTTGGCCGACAGGCCGAGGAAGACGTCGGCCCCGGCCAGCGCCTCCTCCAGGCTGCGCGCCTTCGTGTCCGCGGCATGGGCGGACTTCCACTGGTTCATGCCGGTCTCCCGGCCGCGGTAGATGACGCCCGCCCGGTCGCAGAGCACGACGTTGTCGGGCGGCAGCCCCATCGACTTGATGAGCTCGACGCAGGCGATGGCCGAGGCGCCGGCGCCGTTCACCACGATCCGGGCGTCCTGGAGCCTGCGGCCGGTGAGGTCGAGGGCGTTGATCAGGCCCGCGGCGACGATGATGGCGGTGCCGTGCTGGTCGTCGTGGAAGACCGGGATGTCGAGCAGCTCGCGCAGGCGCTGCTCGATGACAAAGCATTCCGGCGCCTTGATGTCTTCCAGGTTGATGCCGCCGAAGCCCTTGCCCAGGAAGCGCACGCAGTTGACGAACTCGTCGACGTCGCGGGTGTCGATCTCCAGGTCGATGCCGTCGATGTCGGCGAAGCGCTTGAACAGCACGGCCTTGCCTTCCATCACCGGCTTGGCCCCGAGCGCGCCCAGGTCGCCGAGGCCCAGCACCGCGGTGCCGTTGGAGATGACGGCGACGGTGTTGCCCTTGGCGGTGTACTCGTAGGCGAGCGCCGGGTCCTTGGCGATCCGCAGGCAGGGCGCCGCGACGCCGGGCGAATAGGCCAGCGACAGGTCCCGCTGCGTGGTCAGCGGCTTGGTTGCCCGGATCTCGATCTTGCCCGGGCGGCCGCTGCTGTGCAGCAGCAGTGCCTCGTCGTCGGTGATGGTCCGGCTGATGCCCGATTGTTGCTCGTCCGGCATGGCGTCCTCCCCAGCATTCCGCGTCGGCGGAGTCTCGCCGCTCCGCTTCCGTCCCGCGCGAAAGGGCCACGATCGTTTTCAGAGTTGCACTTTTCGTGGGCGAAGGAAAGGGAGAGGGCGACCGATCGGCGACGGCTTCGGCTTCCGTTCCCGCATGGCGGCGTGCGGTCGTTTCGCCGCTCCGTCGCCCCATGGCGATCCGGGGCGCGGCCGTGCTATGGTCCGGCCGCCGCGACAGCGGTGCCTTGATCATCCGACGCCGTTTCCGTCTTCGTCGCCGATGCCCGAATCCGCTGCTCCCAAGGACCCATCCACCTCCGCCGAACGACGCGGCGCCGCCGCGCCCGCGACGCCGATGATGGCGCAGTACCTCGAGGTCAAGCGCGCGCATCCCGGCTGCCTGCTGTTCTACCGGATGGGCGACTTCTACGAGATGTTCTTCGAGGACGCGGTGACCGCCGCACGAGCGCTCGACATTGCGCTCACCCGGCGCGGCAAGCACGCGGGCGAGGACATCCCGATGTGCGGCGTGCCGGTCCACGCGGCCGAGGCCTATCTCGCGCGGCTGATCCGCCAGGGCTTCAAGGTTGCCGTCTGCGAGCAGACGGAAGACCCGGCCGAGGCGAAGAAGCGTGGCTCCAAGGCGGTGGTGCGGCGCGCCGTGGTCCGCGTGGTGACGCCGGGGACGCTGACCGAGGACACGCTGCTCGATGCGCGCGCGCACAACTACCTCGCGGCGCTTGCCGACGCCGCGGGCGCTTATGGGCTCGCCTGGCTCGACATGTCGACCGGCGACTTCCAGGTGCAGCCTGTGGCGCCGGCCGACCTCGCCGCGGCGCTGGCCCGGCTCGACCCCGGCGAGCTTCTGGTCCCGGAACGCCTGTTGCAGCGGCCGGAGCTCTTCGAGGTCATGAACGAATGGAAGGCGGTGCTCTCGCCCCTGCCGTCGAGCCGCTTCGACAGCGAGAGCGCGCGCCGCCGGCTCGAGGCGCTCTACGGTGTCAAGGCGCTGGAGGCCTTCGGCAGCTTCGGCCGCGCGGAGCTCGCCGCCGCCGGAACGCTGGTCGATTACGTGGAGCTGACGCAGCAGGGTCGGCTGCCGCGGCTCGGGCCGCCGCGCCGGATCGCCGAAGGCGCGGTGCTCGAGATCGACGCCGCCACCCGCCGCAACCTGGAGCTCACCCGCAGCCTGACGGGCGAGCGCCAGGGCTCCCTGCTTTCGGTGATCGATCGCACCGTCACCGGCGCCGGGGCGCGGGCGCTCGCCGCCGCGCTGTCGGCGCCGCTCACCGACCCGAAGGCGATCAACGCGCGGCTCGACATGGTCGGGTTCTTCGTCGAGGAAGAGCGGCTGCGCGAGGGCCTGCGGGAGCGCCTGCGCCGCTGCCCGGACGTCGAGCGCGCCCTGTCGCGACTCACCGTCGGCCGGGGCGGCCCGCGCGACCTTGCCGCGGTGCGCGACGCGCTCGCCGAGGCCGAAGCCCTGCGCGACCTGCTCGGCGCGCCGGGCCTCACGCCGCCGCCCGCGGGCGTCGCGGCGGCGGTCCGGGGCCTCGGCCATCACGCCGACCTCGTCGATCGGCTGAAGCGCGCGCTGGCCGCCGACCTGCCGCTCCTGGCGCGCGACGGCGGATTCATCGCGCGCGGCTATTTGGCCGAGCTCGACGAGCTGCGGACCCTGCGGGACGAGAGCCGGAAGCTGATCCTCGGGCTCGAGGCGCGCTACCGCGAGGAAACCGGTATCGGCTCGCTCAAGATCCGGCACAACAACGTGCTCGGCTACTACGTCGAGACGACGCCGACCCACGCGGACAAGCTGGCGCGGGCCGGCAAGGACGGGGCGGCCTCGCCCTTCATCCACCGCCAGACGCTGGCGAGCGCGGTGCGCTACACCACCGTCGAACTCGGCGAGCTGGAGCGCCGCATCGCCAGCGCCGCCGACAAGGCGCTCGCGGTCGAGCTGGCGCTGTTCGAGGACCTTGTCGGCGAGGTGACGGCGCGGGCCGAGCCGATCGCCAGGGCCGCGCGCTCCCTCGCCAACCTCGACATGGCGGCGGCGCTCGCGGAGCTCGCGGTCGAGCAGCGCTGGTGCCGCCCGGTGGTCGATGACGGACTCGCCTTCCGAATCGAGCAGGGCCGGCATCCCGTGGTCGAGGCGGCGCTCGCGCGCAGCCAGGAGGGGAGCTTCGTCGCCAACGACTGCGATCTCGGGCCGGAACGGCGGCTGTGGCTCGTCACCGGCCCGAACATGGCCGGCAAGTCGACCTTCCTGCGGCAGAATGCCCTCATCGCGATCCTGGCGCAGATGGGATCATACGTCCCGGCGGCGGCCGCCCATATCGGCGTCGTCGACCGGCTGTTCAGCCGCGTCGGTGCCGCGGACGACCTGGCGCGCGGTCGCTCCACCTTCATGGTCGAGATGGTCGAGACCGCGGCGATCCTGAACCAGGCCGGCCCGCGGGCGCTGGTCATCCTCGACGAGATCGGCCGCGGCACCGCCACCTTCGACGGGCTGTCGATCGCCTGGGCCTGCGTCGAGCATCTGCACGAGGTCAACCGCTGCCGCGCCCTCTTCGCCACCCATTACCACGAGCTGACCGCGCTCGCCGCCAAGCTGCCGGCACTGGCGCCCTACACGATGCGCGTGAAGGAGTGGCAGAACGAGGTCGTGTTCCTGCACGAAGTGGCGCCCGGCGCGGCCGACCGGTCCTACGGCATCCACGTGGCGAAGCTGGCCGGGCTGCCTCCAGCCGCCGTTGCCCGTGCCGAGCAGGTGCTGGAGACGCTGGAGCAGGGCGAGCAGGCCGGCGCCCTCACCCGGCTTGCCGACGATCTGCCGCTGTTCGCCGCCTCCCTCCGGCGGGCGGAGCCGGCGCCCGAGCCCCGCCCCTCGCCGGTGATCGAGGCACTTGCCGCGGTGAACCCGGACGAGCTGACGCCCAAGGAGGCGCTGGAGCTTCTCTATCGCCTCAAATCGATCGCCGCGACCGGACGGGACGGTTAGCGCCGCGACGAGTCGCAAGGTCGCGGTCGCGACATCCCGACGAACGAAACCGCCAGCCCGTTGATGGACTCCGAGAGGTATGACAGGAGTGCGTAATTGGACAGGACGGCCCCGAACATCTCGGACATTTCCTCCGTCGCGTTGAACAGCGCATAGGCGAAGCTGTCGGGATCGAGAACCTGGTGGCTACCTGGCCGGACAGCAATGCCACGCCCGGTGCACCGCCGACATGGAGAAACCCGGAAAGCACGAACAGGAAGGCGATCCGGTGGAGCTGATGGAATCTTGTGCGGTTCGCGGTGCGGAACGCCCTGTGCTCGCGCCGATCACCTCCCGGGCGCCTCGGAACATCGATAACCGATTTGGCGTTATATTGCGGCTCGATTACAAAGCCGGTGCAAACCGGCGCTTTTTTTGTTCGTGTCGTGGCGGGGGGGACTGAATCGCACGCAATGGAGAGAATCATCACAGCGGCGTTGGCCGTGTCCTGGCGCAAGGCCGTTCTGTCGATCAGCTTGATCCTCGTGGCGATCGTCACCGTCTGGACCTATTTCGCCTGGCGGAGCTGGCGCCTCGACGCGTTCGTCTTTGCCGTCAACATCGGCTCCGAAATGAATTTCGCGGTATGGTGGATCAGCGCCGTCCTCCTCCTGCCTGCGCTGTCCTTCTACGAGTTCTTTTGCCGTGGGGTCGCGGGGCACCGTATGCCATGGCTCCTGCTCGCCGCGATCTTCCTCTTTCTGTCGTGGGACGAGATCGGCTCCCTGCACGAGCGGACCTATGAGTCCGGCTTCGGCGCTGCTTTGGTGGCCCTGCTTCTGGTCGGTGCGGTCTTTGCCGCCGGTGCCCTCTATGCGGTCTGGCGCCTCGTCGCCCGATCCGAAACGCGCACCAGCGGATGGCTCCTGTTCTTCGCCTTCGCGCTCTACGGCAGCATCGGCCTTCAGGAGCTTCTCGAGCACAGGATCGACTGGCCGTACTGGCTGAAAGGCGTACGAACGGGCCTCGAGGAAGGAACGGAACTCTTCGCAAACTTCCTGGCTCTATCCGCGGTCGCGGCGCAGCGGCCGGGGTTGCGGGGCGGTCTGGCGCAGATCCTGCCGGATACGGATGCGCTCGTCGCGCTCCGTCCCATTCTGTTCGCGCTCCTGCTCGTCCATGCCGCGGTCAGTCTGTTCTATTTTCCGCTTCTCGATCCGCTGACGCGCCACGGCAATCCGGCCGCCTGGTACCCGGCCGCGGTCTACGTCCTTCTCGCCTGCCACGCCATTCGGCGAACGCTCGATCCGACGCAGGACAGAAGGAACCTGTGGGGCGGGTTGGCGCTCTTCCTGCTGGTCTCCTCGGCCCTGACATGCGTCCGCTTTCATTATTGGTGGCCCGGAATGACCATTGTCGCGTGGCTGCCGGCGGACTTTCACGTCGTCTATGCCTATCAGCTCGCGTTCATGGGGGCCCTGCTCGCCGGCCTGAACCGGTTCAACGGGCGGTCGCTGGCGATGTACGCCGTGGCGGCCGCGCTTCCCCTTTTCGTCCAGCCATCCGGCGACCAGGGGCTCGCCTACCTGGTCCTCGGCCTCTCGGCCTATCTCTACGCGGAGATTCTCTATCTGGCGCGACCGCTTGCCACGGCGGAGCAAGGCCCCTTCCCTACGCAACCGCGGAATTCGAAGGGGTTCTCGCTTTCCGAGCGCACAGGATAGCGGCGGGATAGCGACCGAACGGTCCGCGCTCTCCCCCGCCCTTATTCCGTCGGCGGCGGGGGCGGCGGCGCCGGCACCTCCATGACGCGCCCGTTCGCCGCCGGCTCGTCGAACCGGAGTCGAACCGTCCAGTCCCGCCAGGTCGCGCGATAGGCGGCCATGTCTTCGATGCGGATGCGGGCGCGGCTGCTGACCTGCTGTTTGTCGGTGCGGTCGAAGCCGCCCAGCGGCAGGCCGATGCCGACGCTGGTGCCGATGCGGCTCGAGCTGCCGCCGACGACGCCGATTCCGACTCCGACATTGGGAAACAGGCCGCCGCCCTCCTCCTGGACCACACGGTCGCGGAGGATCTGATAGGCCGGGTAGGCGCGCCCGTCCGGGCCCACCAGCTCCGCCGCCTCGACCGGCCGCTCGGTCGTTACCTCCACCTCGACGACGTCGGTCATACCCTCCGCAAAGCCGGTTGTGACCGCCGGCGCGACCGGAGGTTCGCCGCGCCCGCCGCCGGCGCAGGCGGCGAGCAGCAGACAGGCGCAAAGCGTCAGCAGCGGGCGGGGAGGCATGGTTCGATCCTCGAAAGGGTTGAATCTTAACATATCTAGCATTGTTTGGCGTTGGCGCGCCGATCGGCCACTGATCGGCCCTGGGGCGCGGCGCGTTCTTTGCCCGGGCAGACGGTCCTGTGCCATAGTGGAGGCGTCGTGACGAACACGTGATGGGCCGGCGCCTCTTGCCGTTCCGCGCGCGAAGGGACATTTCGACCCCATGGACACCATCCCCGATCAGCGCGCCATCATAAGCCGACGAAAGCTTGCGGCCGCGCTGTCCGACATCGCCTCGGTGAAGCTCGACCCCGCGGCCGAGCGCGCGGCCGTCCTGGTTGCCCTGCGGACGGCGCTCAATGCCGGCCGGGCCGAGATCCGCCGCCGCTTCGAGGCGGGCGCCGGGGGCCGCGAGGTGGCACGCGCCACCTCCTTCCTGATGGATCAGATCGTCCGCACCCTTTACGAGTTCACCAGCGGCCACGTCTATCCCGTCGCCAACCCCAGCGCCGCCGAGCATCTGGCCATCGTCGCGGTCGGCGGCTACGGCCGGGGCGAGCTGGCGCCGCACTCCGACATCGACCTCCTGTTCCTGCTGCCCTACAAGCGCACGCCCTCCACCGAGCAGGTGGTGGAGTACATCCTCTACCGGCTGTGGGACCTGGGCCTCAGGGTGGGCCACGCGACCCGTTCGGTCGACGATTGCATCCGCCTCGGCCGGAGCGACTTGACGATCCGCACCAGCCTCCTGGAGGCGCGGTTCCTTGCCGGCAAGCCGTCGCTCTTCCAGGAGCTGCGGTCCCGCTTCCAGACCGAGATCGTCGCCGGCTCCGGCCCCGACTTTGTCGAGCAGAAGCTGGCCGAGCGGGACGAACGGCACCGTCGCATGGGCGATTCGCGCTACGCCCTCGAACCCAACATCAAGGAGGGAAAGGGCGGCCTGCGCGACCTCCACACGCTGTTCTGGATCGCGAAATATCTCTACCGCGTCGACGACGTTGCGGCGCTGATTGATCGCGGCGTCCTGACCCGCAAGGAGGTGACGACCTTCGAGAAGGCGGAGGCCTTCCTGTGGACGCTGCGCTGCAACCTCCACTACTTGACGGGGCGCGCCGAGGAGCGGCTGACCTTCGACATCCAGACCGAAATCGGCCGCCGCATGGGCTACACCGACCACGCCGGCACCAAGGGCGTGGAGCGGTTGATGAAGCATTACTTCCTGATCGCCAAGAGCGTCGGCGACCTGACCCGCATCTTCTGCGCCGCGCTCGAGGCCGAGCATCAGCGCAAACCGCTGTTCCGCCTGCCGGTCTGGGGGCTGCTTCGCCGCGAGGTGGACGGATTCGGCGTCGACGGCGGCCGCCTCACGGTGCCGGGTCCGCAGATCTTTACGCAGGACCCCGTCAACCTGCTGCGGCTCTTCCACACTGCCCAATATTACGACCTCGACATTCATCCCGCGGCGCTGCGCCTGGTCACGCAGCACCTGAAGCTGGTCAACCGGCAGCTCCGCGCAAACCCGGAGGCGAACCGGCTCTTTCTCGAGATGCTGACCTCGCCGAAGGGGCCGGAGGCGACACTGCGCCGCCTCAACGAGGCCGGCGTCTTCGGCCGCTTCATCCCGGATTTCGGCCGGGTGGTGGCGCAGATGCAGTACGACATGTACCACCACTACACGGTGGACGAGCACACCATCGTCGCCCTCGGCATCCTCCACCGCATCGAGCAGGGCCTTCTGAAGGACGAGGTGCCGGTCGCGAGCGAGGTGGTGCACAAGGTGCTGTCGCGGCGGGTGCTCTATCTCGCGGTCTTTCTGCACGACATCGCCAAGGGCCGCGGCGGCGACCACTCGGAGCTGGGCGCCCGCGTCGCGCAGAAGCTCTGTCCGCGCCTCGGCCTCAGCGACGAAGAGACGGAGACCGTGGCTTGGCTGGTCCGTCAGCACCTGCTGATGAGCAATATCGCCTTCAAGCGCGACATCGACGACCCGAAGACCATCGCCGATTTCGCGGAGGAGGTTCAGTCGCTGGAGCGGCTTCGTCTCCTGCTTGTGCTCACGGTGGCCGACATCCGCGCGGTCGGCCCGAAGACCTGGAACGGCTGGAAGGCGGCGCTTCTGCGCGACCTCTATTACCGGACCGAAGAGGTGCTGTCGGGCGGCTTCGTCACCGAAGGGCGGGAGGCGCGCGTCGCCGCCGCGATCGAGGCGCTCCGGGCGCAGCTCCCCGACTGGAGCGAGGAAGACTGGAACACCCACGTCGCCCGCGGCAACCCGTCCTACTGGCTCTCCTTCGACGCGGCGACCCACGCCCGGCACGCCCGGCAGATCCGCGCGGCGGAGGCGGCGGGCGAGGTCCTTTCGATCGACATCCGGATCGATCACTGGCGTGCCGTGACGGAGGTGACGATCTACACGCCGGACCAGGCGGGCCTGTTCTCGCGCCTCGCCGGCGCTTTCGCCATCAGCGGCGCCAACATCGTGGACGCCCGGATCTTCACGCTGTCGAACGGGATGGCGCTCGACAGCTTCTGGGTGCAGGATGGCGAGGACGGCCCCTTCGACCGGCCGGAGAAGCTCGCGCGGCTCAAGGCTGCGGTGGCGCGCGTGCTGGCCGGGCGCCCCGGTCCGATTCCGGAGCTCGAACGGCGCCAGCCGACGACGATGCCCAACCGCATGCTGGCGGTCGTCAAGATCGCGCCGCGCGTGCTGATCGACAACCGCGCGAGCAACACCCACACGGTGATCGAGATCAACGGCCGCGACCGCAGGGGCCTGCTGCACCGGATCACCTGGGCCCTTACCGATCTCAACCTGCAGATTTCGAGCGCCAAGATCTCGACCTACGGCGCCCGTGCGGTTGACGTCTTCTACGTGAAGGACCTGTTCGGCCTGAAGGTCGAGAACGAGACCAAGCTGAAGGCCATCCGCGGCCGGCTGATGGAGGTGCTGGAGGAGATGGCGGCCGAGGCCGGACCGCCGGAGAAGCCGGCCCTGAAGACCGTGGCGGCTGCGCAGTGAGCGGCACGAACCGCGGGCGCGGCGGTTGCACGGGCTGATGCCTGCCGGGGCCGAGAGCTTCCGCTTCCTAATCTTCTGAGAATCCGTTAGATACGCGCCCTATGGCGCTCATTCGGTCTCTGGCCACGGTCGGCGGCCTCACCATGGCCAGCCGGGTGCTGGGCTTCGTCCGCGATATCCTGATCGCGCTCGTGATCGGCGCCGGGCCGGTCGCCGACGCCTTCTTCGTCGCCTTCCGCTTCCCGAACCTGTTTCGGAGGCTGTTCGCCGAGGGGGCGTTCAATTCCGCCTTCGTGCCGATGTTTGCCCGCCGGCTGGAGGAAGACGGGCCGGAGGCGGCGCGTCGCTTCGCCGAACAGGCGCTGGCGGTGCTGCTCGCCGTGCTGCTCTTCTTCACCATCGCGGCGCAGATCGCGATGCCGTGGCTCATGTACGTCATCGCCCCGGGCTTCACGGAGGAACCGGCGAAGTTCGCCATGGCGGTGCAGCTCGCGCAGATCACCTTCCCGTACCTCCTCTTCATGTCGCTCACGGCGCTGCAGAGCGGCGTACTGAATTCGCTGCACCGTTTCGCCCACGCGGCGGCGGCGCCGATCCTCCTCAACATCGTAATGATCCTGGCGCTCACGCTCGTCGTGCCTCTCGTCGGCATGCCGGGCCGCGTGCTCGCCTGGTCGGTCTCCGTCGCCGGCATCGGCCAGTTTCTCTGGCTCGTCTTCGCCTGCCACCGGGCCGGTATGGCGCTGCGGCTTCCGATGCCGCGTCTCACGCCGGGCATCCGGCGGCTCATGCGGTTGATGGGGCCCGGCGTGCTCGGCGCCGGGGTGATGCAGATCAACCTGCTGATCGGCACCGTCATCGCCACCCTGCAGCCGGGCGCGGTGTCCTATCTCTACTACGCCGACCGGATCTACCAGCTCCCGCTCGGCGTCATCGGCGCGGCGGTCGGCGTGGTCCTGCTGCCGGAACTCACGCGCAGCCTGCGCGGCAACCGCCCGGCGGCAGCGATGGATGCGCTCAACCGCTGCCTCGAGTTCTCTCTGCTGCTGACCGTTCCGGCTGCCGTTGCGCTGATCGCGATCCCCGGGCCGATCATCTCGGTCCTGTTCGAGCGCGGCGCCTTTGATGCGGCGGCGGCCGAGTCCACCGCCTTGGCCCTCGCCGCCTTCGCCACCGGCCTGCCGGCCTATGTCCTGGTCAAGGCTCTGGCGCCCGCCTTCTTCGCCCGCGAGGACACGAAGACCCCTTTTCGCTTCGCCGCCATCGGCGTCATCGCCAACGTCGCGCTGAGCCTGCTGCTGTTCCAGGCCTTCGCCTTCCTGGGCATTGCGCTCGCCACCGCGATCGCCGCTTGGCTCAACGCCGGGCTGCTCGCCTGGCGCCTGCACCGGCTGGGCTTCCTGGTGACGGACCGGCGCTTGCGCAACCGCCTGCCGCGCACTCTCCTGAGCAGCTTCGTCATGGGCGTGGCTCTGTGGGGGGGCGCCGGGTTGCTGGGTCCTGCACTCGCCGGTCCGCCGCCGGTGGAAATTGCGGCGCTCGCTGTTCTGGTCGGCGGCGGCCTGGTCCTGTTCGGGCTCCTCGCGCTGGCTTCGGGCGCGGTCACGACGGAAGAGTTCCGGCAACTGCTCCGCCGGCGCCGACGCCCGGCCTGACGCGGCTTCCCTCCCCTCCCCCTCCGTTCGGCCTTTACTTGATTCCCCGGGCGGATGGGGCGATAACACGCCGTCTTTCCAGGAGCATCCCCGATCCCGTGCGATGAACCGAATCTTCTCGGGCGTGCAGCCCACCGGCAATCTGCATCTCGGCAACTATCTCGGCGCCATCCGCAACTGGGTGAAGCTGCAGCACGAGTTCGAGTGCATCTACTGCATCGTCGACATGCACGCGATCACCGTCTGGCAGGAACCGGCGCAGCTCCGCGCGCAGACCCGCGAGGTGGCGGCCGCCTTCCTCGCCGCGGGGATCGATGCCGAGCGTCACATCGTCTTCAACCAGAGCCAGGTGCGCGCGCATGCGCAGCTCGCCTGGATCTGCAACTGCGTCGCCCGTATCGGCTGGCTCAACCGCATGACGCAGTTCAAGGAGAAGGCGGGCAAGGACCGCGAAAACGCCTCGGCCGGACTCTACGTCTACCCGAACCTGATGGCGGCGGACATCCTTGTCTACAAGGCGACGCATGTCCCCGTCGGCGAGGACCAGAAGCAGCATCTGGAACTCGCCCGCGACATCGCCCAGAAGTTCAACAACGACTATGGCGTCGCCATGTTCCCGCTGCCGGAGCCCCTGATCCTCGGCGCGGCCACGCGCGTCATGAGCCTGCGCGACGGCACGAAGAAGATGAGCAAGTCGGACCCCTCCGACTACAGCCGCATCAACATGACCGACGATGCGGACACGGTCGCGCGGAAGATCCGCAAGGCGAAGACCGATCCGCATCCGCTGCCGGGACCGGAGGTTCTGGGCCCCAACGGCACGGTCGATCCGGCGGCGGAGGCCGCGCGGCCGGAGGCCTTCAACCTGCTCGGCATCTATGCGGCTCTCGCGGACAAGCCGATGGCCGCTGTGCTCAGCGAATTTGGGGGCCGCGAGTTCTCCTTCTTCAAGCAGGTGCTGACCGACCTCGCGGTGGCCACCCTCGGCGAGATAGGGGCGGAGATGAAGCGGCGCCTCGCGGACCCCGCCGGCATCGACGCCGTCCTGCGCCGGGGCGCCGAACGGGCGCGGGCGCTCGCCGAGCCGATCCTCGCGGAGGCGGAGGAGATCGTCGGCTTCCTGAGACCCTGACCCGACGGGCGGGAGACGGCGCAACTTTGCGGACCGGCATCTTGTTCCGCTGCCGTGGCGCCCTCACCTAAAAAGAAGAGGCCGCCATGCAAGACGACGTTCTTCTCGAAGACGAACCGAAACGACGCTTTCGTCTGCCCAGCCCCTGGCCGGTCGGCCGGGGCGCGCGCTGGGCGCTCGGCGTTCTCGCGGCGGTGCTGGCCGCGATCCTGCTTCTCTACTACCCGGTCGGCATGCTCCTGGTGCACAAGATCGACGACGACCCGGCCTTCACGCCCGGGGAGGTGGCGCCGGAGGCCAGCCGCGCCGTGGCGCTGGCGGCCGCGCTGATCGGCCGCGAGGTCGACGAGAACCGCTGGGTCGCGAACGACCCGTTCTTCCTGCCGGGGGCCGCACTCGACAACATGCCCAATTTCCAGCAGGGCATCGTTGCCGCGCTGAGTCGTTTCGCAATCGAAATGACGGACCAGATCGGCCGCACCCGCGGCTCAAGCCGGGCGGATCCGGACCTGGAGAAGGCGGCCGGCCTGCTGAAGTACCCCGGCGACGTCTGGATCTTCGACCTGTCGACCTCCTGGGCGCCGACGGCCTCTTCGGAGACGCAGTATCGGGCGGCCCAACGGGCGCTGCTGTCCTACAATGCGCGCCTCGCCGCCGGCAACGCGGTGTTCGAGCGACGCTCCGACAACCTGCTTGCGACGCTCGACCGCATCGCCGCCGATCTGGGCTCCGCCTCGGCGACGCTCGAGCAGCATCTGCTGAGGCATGCCGGCGGTGTCTTCGACTTCCGGGCAGACGACATCTTCTACAACATCAAGGGACGGCTCTATGCCTACGGGCTGCTGCTCAACGAGCTGGGCGCCGATTACGAGCCGGTGATCGCCGATCGCGATCTGCGGGTAGTCTGGGGGCAAATGCTCGAAAGCTTTCGCGAGGCGGCCGCGCTTCAGCCGGCGGTCATCGTCAACGGCGAGCCCGATTCCCAGTTCGTGCCGAGCCATCTCGCATCGCAGGGCTTCTTTCTGCTCCGGGCCCGCACGCAGCTGCGCGAGATCTCGAACATCCTGCTGAAGTAGGAGCGGATGTCGGACCAAAGACGAATTGGCGCGTCCGCCGGCGCGTGGCACGCTCTTTTCCCGCTGCGACCGCCCGTGTAATCTTGCTCCGGGCTCCGCCTTCCCGGCCGGCGACGGAGGGGGCCGTGGACGGACCCGTGGGAGAGACTATCAACACGCCACGCCCGGTCGATGTCGGGGCCGGCGCGTTGTCCAGAAGCGTGTGCGGTTCTTTAATGACTCGGACAGCATAATTCTCGGCGATGCAGATCTACCTGCCGATAGCCGAGATGTCGCTCAACGTGTTCCTCTTGCTGGCCATCGGCGGGGGGGTCGGTTTCCTGTCCGGTATGTTCGGCGTCGGCGGCGGATTTCTCATGACGCCGTTGCTGATCTTCATCGGGGTGCCGCCGGCGGTCGCGGTCGCCACCCAGGCCAACCACGTCGTTGCTTCGTCGGTCTCCGGGGTCCTTGCCCATTGGAGCCGCGACAACGTCGACTTCAAGATGGGGTTCGTCCTGCTGATCGGCGGCCTCGTTGGCTCGACGCTCGGCGTCATCCTCTTCAGCTTCCTCCGCCGGGTCGGCCAGATCGACCTGGTCATCAATCTGGCCTATGTGATGTTCCTGGGGCTGGTCGGCATCCTCATGCTGGTCGAGAGCGCCCGCTCGATGCTGCGCCGCCGCCGCCGTTCCGGCGCGCCGCGCAAGCTGCATCAGCACACCTGGGTGCACGGATTGCCGTTCAAGATGCGCTTCCGCAAATCGCGGCTTTACATCAGCGCGCTCCTGCCGCTTTCGCTGGGGTTCGTCATCGGCATTCTGGCCGCCATCATGGGCGTGGGCGGCGCCTTCCTCATGGTGCCCGCGATGATCTACCTGCTCGGGATGCCGACGGCGGTCGTCATCGGGACCTCGCTGTTCCAGATCATCTTCGTCGCCGCCAACGTCACCTTTCTGCAGTCGGTCGAGAACCAGACGGTCGACGTGGTGCTGGGGCTCCTGCTCGTGATCGGCGGTGTGATCGGTGCGCAGTTCGGCGGCCGCCTCAGCGCCAAGCTGCGCGCCGAGCATCTTCGCATTCTGCTCGCGATTCTCGTTCTCGGCCTTGCCATACAGCTTATCTTCGAGCTGACCCGGACGCCCGAGAATCTTTATACGGTCGCGGCATTGGCCCCGGGAGGCGGCCCGTGAGCCGCCCAGGCGCACACAATCCGGGACCGGTGCTCGTCCGGTTCGCGACGGCCTGGCTGCTGCTCTTCGGCCTCGCCGCGGACGCGCGGACCGAGCCGCTCGTCGCCGACCTCTCCAGCCACCTCATCGCCATCACCACCGGTTTCACCGGCACCGAAGTGCTCCTGTTCGGGGCGACCGAGGGCGAGGGCGATGTGATCGTCGTCGTGCGCGGTCCGGAAACCGAAGCGACGGTCCGGCGGAAGCGGCGGGTTGCCGGCATCTGGATCAACACCGGCGGTGTCACCTTCGAGCGCGTGCCAAGCTTCTACGCCGTGGCGAGTAGCGGCCCCCTCGAAAAGGTCGTGGCGCCGGAGGTGCGGGCCCAGCAGCAGATCGGCGTCGAGCACCTTCAGTTCCAGGCACCCGGGGACATCAGCGAATCGCGCCTGCGCCGGTACCGCGCCGCGCTGATCCAGAACAAGCAGCAAGCGGGCCTGTTCAGCCGCGAGGTCGGCAAGGTGACCTTCCTCGGTGAGCGCCTGTTCCGCACCAGCATCTATTTTCCGTCCAACGTACCGACCGGCAGCTACATGGTCGAGGTTCTGCTCGTCCGCGACGGTGAGGTGGCAAGCGCCCAGACCTCGCCGCTGATCATCAGCAAGACCGGCATCGGCGCAGAAATTTTCGAGTTCGCCCACAACCAGTCCGCCCTCTATGGTGTTGTTGCGATCATCGGCGCCCTGGTGGCAGGATGGACCGCCCATCTCGTGTTCCGGAGGATCTGACCGGCATGAGCGATCCCGAAAGCCCGAATGCTGCGTCCCCGGGCGGAGCCAAGGACGAAGCACCGAAGGGCGAAACACCGGAAACGGAAACGCCGCGGCGCTCCGATCGGGTGTTCCTGGTCGTCGTCGACGAGACGCCGGAGCTCAAGGTCGCGCTGCTCTACGCCTGCCGTCGAGCCCGTGCCACCGGCGGCCGCGTCGCCCTCCTCCATGTCATGGAGCCGGCGACCTTCCAGCATTGGATGACGGTCGGCGAGCTGATGCAGGAAGAAAGCCGGCAGGCAGCTGAGCAGCTGCTGCAGAAGATGGCAGCCGAGGTGAACCGGCTGTCCGGCACGATGCCAATCCTTTACCTGCGCGAGGGCGACCGGCGCGACGAGCTTCTCAAGTTGATCGAGGAAGAGCCGAGCATTTCGATCCTCGTTCTCGGCGCCGCCACCGGGCCGAAGGGGCCGGGCCCACTGATCTCTGCCCTCACCGGCAAGTTCGTCGGGCGTCTGCGCGTCCCGATAACCATTGTCCCCGGCGATCTCTCGGTCGAGGACATCGAGAGTATCACCTAGCCCCGTCCGTCAGCCCGATCGGCCTTCCGCGGCCGGCGCGGTGCCCGCCGTCGCTATGCGGCCGCCCGCACCATCTCCGGCAGGGTGAAGACTTCGTGCTCTCCGGCGATGCCCCGCAGGCGATGAAAGCCGAGCGAAACCAGCTCCGACCCGCAGGGGGAGGCGAAGCGGGCCGAGGCAAGAAGCGGGTAGCCGAGCACTGGGCAAAGCCCTTCGATCCGGGTCAGCAGATTGACGGCCGGCCCAATGACGGTGAAGTCCAGCCGTTCCTGCGCGCCGATATTGCCGTACATCACCGCACCGGTGTGAAGGGAAAGCCCAACCTCGAGCGGCGGCTGCCCGAACTCTTCGCGGCGGGCGTTCAGCCGCGCCAGTCCCGTCAGCGCCTCACGGGCGGCGGTCAGCGCCGTCATGCAGGCCCGGTCGCGGTCGAGGTCGTCGCGGATCGGGAAAATCGCCAGCATGGCGTCGCCGATGAACTTCAGTACGTCGCCGCCATGGGCGTGGACGGGTCCGGCCATGCAGTCGAAATAGTCGTTGAGCCATCCGATCACCGTGTCCCGGGGCAGGCGATCGGCCATTCGGGTGAAGCCGCGCAGGTCGCAATACCAGAGCGCCGCGGCGATGGTCACGCCGTCTCCGCGCCTCACAAGACCGCTCAGCACCCGGCGGCCGGCGTCGCGCCCGAGATAGGTCTCCAGCAGCGTGGCGGTGATCCGCTGGGTCTCCTTCACCTCGAGGACCAGCGCCAGCACCGGGACGAGCTCGGTGAAGCTCATGAGCTCCTGCTCCGTGAAGCCGCCGGGCCGGTCGGTCGCGATCGTGATGGTGCCTCGCCGCCCCTCGCTCAGCCGCATCGGCAGGGCGAGGTAGTCCGTTACCCCCTCGGTGCGCAGTTCCTCGAGGATCGGGAAGTCGATCACCGCGTCCCGCCCCTCGAGACGCCGCCGCACCTCCGGCGCGCCGTCATAGATCGCCTTGATCGGGCTCCTGAGATAGACGGGATTCTCCAGGATGCCGTGCTCGCGCTGCTCCTCGACCGGCTCGCCGTTGCCGCGACGCCAGACATAGCCGATGGCAAGGACCTGGGGATGCAGGGTCCGCGTGCCGACCGACAGGCGGTAGAGCGGGAAGCCCTCGGCCACCAGCCGGCGGCAGAACTCGCCGATGACGGACCTCGAATCCCGCAGGTCCCGCCCTTCGCGCAAGAGCCAAGTGGCCGTTGTGCCGATGCAGGTTTCCGACCGGGAGACGGGCCTCGGGGCGACCGGACCGTCCGGGGCCATCACGGTGAGCCTCTACGTCGAAGGCTTGGGGTCGGCCAGCGCATCGCAAGCATCCTTGCCTTATCGAAACGGTTCGCGGGAAAGTTCGGCCTTGAAGTTAAGCACTTCCCGGGCCATCTTCCAGTCGCCCGTCGGCGCTGTCGGTATCGGTTTCTACCGGCCGCGATCGCTCAAGAGGAGGTCAGGCATGTTCATCCAGACCGAACAGACACCGAATCCGGCGACCCTGAAGTTCTTGCCGGGTCGCGAGGTCATGGAGCAAGGCACCGCCGACTTCCCGGACCCCGAGAGCGCGAAGCGCTCGCCGCTGGCGCAGCGGCTCTTCCAGGTCGAAGGCGTTGCCGGGGTCTTCCTCGGCAGCGATTTCATCACGATCACGAAGGCCGAGGGGAAGGAGTGGTACCTGCTGAAGCCGGCCCTGCTCGGCATCATCATGGAACATTTCACCGCCAACCGCCCGGTGATCCTCGCCGATGCCTCGGGCGAGCCCGCCGCGGCCGAGCACGATGCCGAGGACGCCGAGATCGTCGAGCAGATCCGGGAGCTTCTGGACACCCGGGTCCGTCCGGCGGTGGCACAGGACGGCGGTGACATCATCTTCCGTGGCTTCCAGAACGGCATTGTCTACCTCCACCTCCAGGGCGCCTGTTCCGGTTGCCCAAGCTCGACGGCCACATTGAAGATGGGCATCGAGAACATGCTTCGGCATTACGTTCCGGAAGTGGTGGAGGTCCGCCCGGTTCAGTAGGTGTCGGAAAGGCCGGCATCCGGCCCGTCGGCGCCCCCGCCGCAGGGGCGCTCCTTCACGCGGCTTGCGTCAGCCTGGCCGTCCGGGGATGAGTTCCCGGGGCCGTTCTCCCTCGCAGCCCTCCCGAGATCGGCAGAGCGCCCGCACGACGGCATCATCCGCCGATCGCGGGCATAACGCGAAGAGGCGGGCGATTGACGAGCCGTGCTCGGCACAATCGCGGCCGAAGCGGCCGCACCGCCCTCTCCTCGCGCGCGCCCTGTCCGCCTGCGGAAGGGCGGCCCCACACGCCGTCCGCGGTCACATCAGGCCGACCGCAAGGGCCGAATCACTGTACAGCGGGTAGCGCCGGGCGTTGAAGAGTTGGTAATGCCACCATTCGTTCCGATAGAAGTCCCACCCGGCCGCTGTCATCAGGCCGAGCAGCAGCGCGCGGTTGCGCTGTGCCTCGGCCGACACCTCGAGGTTGGCGTGGTGGGCGCGCGGCGTGAAATCGTCGAAGCCGGTGCCCATCTCGAGCTCGTCCCCGGTGACGCCGTCGACGAGCGTGAGGTCAACCGCAACGCCGCGCGAATGCGGCGAGCCACGCCGCGGGTCGGCGATGAACTCCGGATCGGGGAACTTGTTCCACAGTACCCATTGGGCTTCGGTCGGCCGAAACGCGTCGAAGATCTTGAAGCGGAGGCCGAGCACCGCGGCGAGCCGAATGGCGCGGGACAGGCAGGCAGCCGCGTCCGGATGCAGATAGCACCGCGCCCGGCGGTAGATCGGGGCGCCGGTAACGTTGTCGGGCGTAGCATAGGCAAGGGCGATCACCACGTCGTAGTCCGGTGGAGAGATTTCGAGCAGACTCATGAACGGTAGGTCCCCAGGCGTCGTTTGCGGCGCCCACTCCTATCATGCCGGAAGGCGAATGCAAGGTCGCGGCGGAGGTCCCAGGGAATGACGATTGAGGAAATGGCGAATGCCGCGCGCGGGATGCCGGCGCGCCCGGGGCGCGGCGCGCCGACGGTTCTCGCGCTCGAGTCCGCCGGGGGCGCCTGCTCGGCGGCGCTGCTGCACCGCGGAACGCTGGCCGGCCACCGGTTCCGGCCAATGGCGTGCGGCCACGCGGAGGCGCTCGTCCCCATGGCGACGGCCGTCGTGGCGGAAGCCGGGCTTCGCTTCGACGACCTCGATCTGGTCGCCGTCACGGTTGGACCCGGCGCCTTCACGGGACTGAGGATCGGGCTTGCCGCGGCGCGCGGGATCGCGCTGGCGACCGGCCTTCCGGTCTTCGGCGTGACGACCTTCGCCGTCGTCGCGGAATCCGTACCGGCGGCGGAGCGCGCCGGCCGTCGGCTGCTCGCCCTCCTCGATACGAAGCGCGGCGACCTGTTCGCGCAGCTCTTCGACGGCGACGATCTGACCCCGCTGGGCGCGCCCGCCGTTCTGTCCGTCGACGCGCTCGATGCCTGGGTACCGCCGGGTCCGCTGCTGGCGGCGGGCGACGGTCTGTCGCTCGCCGCCCCGGTGCTGGACCGGCGGCCCGACACGATCTGCGTCGCCGGCGACGGACCGGCGCTCGACGCCGCGATCGTCGCCCGGATCGCCGCCCGGCAGTTCCTCGCCGATCCCGAGGGCGGTCTGCCGGCGGTGCCGCTTTATCTGCGGCCGCCGGCGGTCACGCTTCCCGGCGGAGAGGGGTCTTCCGCGCCGGCCGCGTGACGAGGGCCGCGATGGACGATCGGGCAGCGGGTCTTCGGGAGGTGCGGATCGCCGCCGCCGGCCCTTTCGACCTGAAGGTTCTGGCCGCCCTCCATGCGGCCTGTTTCGAAGACGCCTGGGACGAATCAGCCATCGCCGCGATGATGGCGATGCCTGGGGCCTTCGGCCTGCTGGCCGTTACGGACGCCGCGCCGGCGGGCTTTCTCCTCGCACGGGTGGCGGCCGACGAGGCCGAGATCCTGTCGTTCGGCGTCCTTCCAGGGTGCCGCCGTCAGGGTATCGGCGGGCATCTCCTTGGGGCGGCGCAGGCACGCGCCGCGGCGGAGGGCGCGCACCGCGTCTTCCTCGAGGTGGCCGAGGACAATCTTCCTGCCCGGGCGCTTTATCTGCGTTGCGGATTCGCCGTCGTCGGCCGCCGGCCGGCGTACTACCGTCGCGCCGGCCGTCCGCCGGTGGCGGCGCTGGTGATGGCCAAGCCGTCTTAGGCTTGTTCCGGCGCCTCTCGGAGTCTTTCTTCCGCTCCGAGGGATTCGAGCGCGGTCGCCCACCGCTTCTGCGCCGGCGAAGTAGTTACAAACAACTGCCCAGGTCTGGAAAAAACTTTATTACTTTAATCTTTGATGTTGCTTTTGTCCAATGTATGCCTATTTTTCATAAAATCTCGTTCTTCGATGGAGGCCAAGGCGTTTGATGACCGAGCAGTCGAAAGTCGATGAGCTGTTGCCGTTGGCGACCGATATTGTATCGGCCCACCTGTCCAACAACACGGTGCCAGTGTCCGAACTGCCGCAGTTGATCCGCGAGGTTTACCAGACGCTTGCGACGCTGGGCGGCCCGAAAACAGCGGCTGCTGAGCGCCCGACCCCGGTCGTGCCGATCAAGAAGTCCGTGATGCCGGACTATATCGTCTGCCTCGAGGACGGCAAGAAGCTGAAGATGCTGAAAAGGCATCTGCGGACGGCCTATGGTATGTCGCCGGAGGAGTACCGCGAGCGGTGGGGCCTGCCACCCGATTATCCGATGGTGGCGCCGAACTACGCCAAGCAGCGCAGCAAACTGGCGAAGGAAATAGGTCTCGGGACGCAGCCGCGCCGCCGGCGCAGCGGGTGATCGGGCGAACGGCAGGCCGTACGGCGCAAGCGGATAGGCGCGCGTTCCCGTTTGGGTTATACTTAACCAAACGGAAGGGCTGCCGGCAGTAGGATTATGCGCTCGCGTATCGAAGCTCTGTGCGTCGAAAAAGGCCTGAAGATGACCGAGCAGCGTCGCATCATCGCGCGCGTGCTGTCGGAGTCCTCTGACCATCCAGATGTCGAGCAGGTCTATCGCCGGGCCACGGCCATCGATCCGCGGATCAGCATCGCCACCGTCTACCGGACGGTACGCCTGTTCGAGGAGGCAAACATCCTCGAGCGACACGATTTCCGCGACGGTCGCGCCCGTTACGAGGAAATCCCCGAACAGCATCACGATCATCTGATCGACATACAGTCGGGCCGGGTCATCGAGTTCCAGAACGAGGAAATCGAACGGCTCCAGCGGGTGGTTGCAGAACGGCTGGGATATCGTCTGGTTGATCATCGTCTGGAACTGTATGCGGTCCCGCTCGGCGCGCGGTCCGGGAAGGAAGCCGACGAACCGGAGAAGGACTAGGTCATTCTGTGTGAGGGGGACGATGTGGGCTGCGCCGGGCGCCGAGGGGCGCGGCGCGGTGCGTGCCGGTTCATCTTGGCTTCATATCCCGGTGGGACAATCACGTAATGGCGATCGCTCATCTGGATAATGCCAAGCCCGTGGACATCCGCGCGGGCGACCTTCACCTTCGTCTGGCCGAAACGCGTCAGGAAGTCGAGGCGGCGCAGGCGCTGCGCTACGCCGTCTTCTATGAGGAGATGTCGGCCGAGCCGACCCCGGAGATGGCGGCGGCGCGGCGCGACTTCGATTCCTTCGACGCCTATTGCGATCACCTGCTCGTCATCGACAGCCAGCGGGGAGATGGCGCTGCCGGGGTCGTCGGCACCTATCGGCTGATGCGGCGCGCAATGGCCGCCCTGCGTGGCCAGTTCTATTCCGTCGACGAATACGATGTGAGCAACATCCTCGCCTATCCGGGTGAGATCCTGGAACTCGGCCGGTCCTGTGTCGGCCGCGATTACCGATCCCGGGCAGTGATGCAGCTCATGTGGCGCGGCATCGCCGATTACGTGATGCATTACGAGATCGCGCTGATGTTCGGCTGCGCCAGCCTGCCGGGAATCGATCCGACGCGGCACGCCCTGGCGCTGTCCTATCTCTATCACCATCACCTTGCGCCGGTTCCGCTTCGCGCCCGCGCCCTGCCGGGACGCTACGTCGACATGCGCATGCTGCCGCCGGAGGAAATCGATCCCCGTGCCGCGATCGCGCTGTTGCCTCCACTGATCAAGGGCTACCTGCGGCTGGGTGGCTTCGTCGGCGACGGGGCCGTCGTCGACCCGCAGTTCCACACCACCGATGTCTGCATCGTCGTGAAGACCGATTGGGTGACCAGCCGGTATTATCGCCACTACACCCGCGACGACCCGGGCGGTCGGGCCGGCCGCAACGCGAGCGGCCGGGCAGCCGATCGATCGGGCGTCGGGTAGTGTTGCGAGGCGCATGGCGGCCGCCTCGTCGATGACAGGGCCACGTGCGGACGACCGTCCGGCGCGGTTGGGCTCGCCCCTCCGCGCGGCCGTCCGTCTGACGCTCTATCTGGCGATGACCCTGGCGCTCATACCGCTGCAGGCCGCTGCCCTGGCAGTCGGGGGCCGGCTGGCCGAGCGCCTGCCGGTCTTCTATCACCGCCAGTGCTGGCGGATCCTCGGCCTTCGTGTCGAGTGCCGCGGCGCGATGTCCGCTGCCCGGCCGACCCTGTTCGTCTGCAACCACAGCTCCTACACCGACATCACCGTCCTCGGCGGCCTCATTCCCGGCTGCTTCGTCGCCAAGGCGGAGGTGGCGGGCTGGCCGTTCTTCGGACTGCTCGCCAAGCTCCAGCGGACCGTCTTCGTCGACCGTCGGCGCGGCAGCACGGCCGGCCAGCGGGACACCATGGCGCAGCGGCTTCGGGCCGGCCAGAACCTGATCCTGTTCCCGGAGGGCACGAGCAATGACGGCAACCGCCTGCTGCCCTTCCGCAGCGCGCTGTTCAGCGTTGCCGAGCGGCGCTCCAATGGAGACGGAGCGGGCGGGAATGGCGGAGGCGGGGGCGCCGCCGAGGGGGCGCTGACCGTGCAACCGGTGTCCATCGTCTACGCGCGGTTGAACGGCATTCCCATCGGGCGCAGCCTGAGGCCCTTCTTCGCCTGGTACGGGGACATGGAGTTGGTCGGCCATCTGCTGCGCCTGGCCGGGCTCGGCAAGGTCACGGTCGTCGTGGAGTTCCACCCGCCCGTTTCCCTTGAAGCGTTCGGCTCGCGCAAGGCGCTTGCGGAACACTGCCAGCGGGTGGTCGCCGAGGGCATGGCACGGGCGATTGCCGGCCGGGATGACGGGCCTCGGGCCGACGGATCCTGGGCAAACGGTCCGGCGGCCACGGAAAACGGTGCCGCGGAGGGCCGTGGGCGGGCGCTCTGCGGCGAACCGGGATCAGAACCGCTGGAACCCTGCGGGGGGCCGCAGGGACGCTCTTGAAAGGCTGCAGTCAATGAACATTATAATAGGCACCTATGATCCACGAAGCGCAGGATCCCTGATCGTGCTGGGCCGCAACCGCCCTCAGGCCGGGTAGCAAGAGCTTCCTTGGCAAAGAAACTCTTTATAAAAACCTACGGCTGCCAGATGAACGTCTACGACTCCGCGCGTATGGCGGATGTCCTGGCGCCCCTTGGCTATGCGCCGACCGACAACCCGGCGGACGCCGACATGGTGATCCTGAACACCTGCCACATCCGCGAGAAGGCGGCGGAAAAGGTCTATTCGGAGCTCGGGCGCCTGCGCCCGCTGAAATCGGCGAAGGAGGCCGAGGGCGGCCGGATGGTCATCGCCGTCGCCGGCTGTGTCGCCCAGGCCGAGGGGGCCGAGGTGCTGCGCCGCGCACCCCATGTGGACATCGTTCTCGGGCCGCAGACCTATCACCGGCTCCCGGAGATGGTCGCGCGCGCACACCGGGCGGCGGTGTTGTCCGACGCCGGGGGGAAGATCGATGATCCGTCGCTGCGCGGCGTGCTCGATACGGATTTCCCCGTCGAATCCAAGTTCGATCACCTGCCCGAAGCGGCCGCGCCGCAGGGGATCAGCGCGTTCCTGTCCGTGCAGGAAGGGTGCGACAAGTTCTGCACCTTCTGCGTCGTCCCCTACACCCGGGGCGCGGAATTCTCCCGGTCGGTGGCGGAGATCGAGGCCGAGGCGCGCCGCCTCGTAGCCGCCGGCGCGCGCGAGATCACGCTTCTCGGCCAGAATGTCAACGCCTATCACGGCGCGGCGCCGCGGACCGCTTCCGGGCCCGGCGGCGGAGCATCCGCGGAGTGGGGGCTTGGCCGGCTGATCCGCCATCTGGCGGAAATCGACGGGCTGCTGCGCATTCGCTACACCACCTCGCATCCGCGCGACATGGACGACGAGCTGATCGACGCCCATGGCGAGGTTCCGGCCCTGATGCCGTTCCTGCACCTGCCGGTACAGTCCGGCTCGGACCGGGTGCTCGCGGCCATGAATCGCCGGCACAAGGTCGACGACTATCGGCGCATCGTCGACCGGCTGCGGGAGCGACGCCCCGATCTTGCCCTGTCCTCCGACTTCATCGTGGGGTTCCCGGGCGAGAGCGACGAGGACTTCGCGGCCACGCTCCGGCTCGTGGCGGAGGTCGGCTATGCGCAGGCCTTCTCGTTCAAGTACAGCCCGCGCCCCGGGACCCCGGCGGCGGCGATGCCGGGGCAGGTCCCCGAGCCCGTCAAGGCCGAGCGTCTCGATGCGCTGCAGGAGCTGCTGCGCCGGCAGCAGGCCGCGTTCAATGAGGCGACTCGCGGCCGGACCCTGCCCGTTCTGTTCGAACGGCGCGGTCGATACCCGGGGCAGCTTGTCGGCCGCAGTCCCTATATGCAGGCGGTGCACGTTGCCGCCCCGGACGAATTGCTCGGCGCTGTCGCCGAGGTCGCCATCGACAGCGTCCATACGAACAGCCTGGGCGGGACGATGTTGACCCGAACCGGGACCGCGTCGGACCCCCAGGCTCCCGACACACGCGACACCGAGGAAGAGAGGATCCCCATTTGAGCTATTTGCCAGCCGCCACCATCGAACCGCCCGTACATCTTCAGTTCGACGACAACCGCCTGCTCCCCATGCTGTTCGGCGAGCACGACCAGCATCTGGCCCGCATCGAACAGGAACTCGGGGTTTCTTTGGTCTCGCGCGGGAACCGGCTGGCGATTTCCGGCCCGACGGCTTCGGTGGATGCGGCCAGGGCCACGCTCAACGCCCTTTATGACCGGCTGAAGCGCGGCCTCGAGGTGGACCGGAACGAGGTGGACGCGGCGCTGCGCATCGCCCGCGCGGCCGAGGAGGGCAGCGGCGAGATGGGCCTGTTCGGCCGGATGAACGACGATGCGGCGCTGCGCACCCAGCGCCGCCACATCACGCCGCGCTCGCCAACCCAGGCCGCCTATATGCGCTCCCTGCGCGAACACGATCTCGTCTTCGGACTCGGGCCGGCCGGGACCGGCAAGACCTATCTGGCGGTCGCCGTCGCGGTGACGATGCTGGCGAAGGGCAAGGTGGACCGGATCATCCTGTCCCGGCCGGCCGTCGAAGCCGGTGAGCGGCTCGGCTTCCTGCCCGGCGACCTGCGCGAAAAGGTCGATCCCTATCTGCGGCCGCTTTACGACGCGCTCTACGACATGATGCCGGCCGAACAGGTGATGAAGCGGCTGTCGACCGGCGAGATCGAAGTCGCGCCCCTCGCCTTCATGCGCGGCCGGACGCTGACCAACGCCTTCACCATTCTGGACGAGGCGCAGAACACCACGCCGGTCCAGATGAAGATGTTCCTGACCCGCCTCGGCGAGAATTCGCGGATGGCGGTTACCGGCGATCTCAGCCAGATCGACCTGCCGCGGGGCACCCGATCGGGCCTGCAGGACGCGGTCGAAACGCTGGCCGGCGTGAGCGGCGTCGATTTCGTGCGGTTCACCGATGCCGACGTCGTCCGCCATCCGCTGGTGACCCGCATCGTGCGCGCTTACAATTCCCGCGAGCACCGCTCCGCCGAAGTGTCCGACCAGGACGGCGCGGCCGGCGGAGGCGACGGGCAGGGCTGATTCGGGTCAGGAACCCGGCGCATGGCCTGGCCCCGTGGTCGCGGAGATTTTGAAAAACGACGGATTTTCCCGAATTTTTTCGAGAATCGTGGGCCTGAAGTTAAGCCAATGGTACCGACTCTTCGCAGAGAATGGTGGAAGATCCGTGAAAGCCGGCCGGGCCAATAGGGAGGCGGGCGAGCGGCCGGATCGAAGGAGATGGGCAGACGTATACACATCGCCGTGAGTCTTTCGTCTCCGGGTTGGCGCGACGTCCTGCCGGACGGCGCGGCGCTTGGCCGGCGTGCGGCTCGCGCGGCGCTTCGGCATGCCTTTGCGCAACGCCCGCTTCCACAGCCGCTCGAGGCCTTGCCGTCGGCGACGATCGAACTCGGCCTCGTCCTGGCGGACGACGATCTTCTGCACCGGCTCAACCGCCAGTATCGTGGGGTCGACCGGCCCACGAACGTGCTGTCTTTCGGCGGCCTTTGGGAGGCTCCCGCGGTGCCTTCTTCCGGCATTTCCGGGGAGCGGGCGGAAGACGACCAGCCGTTGATGCTGGGCGACGTCGTACTGGCCTGCGAGACCATTGCTGCCGAGGCGGCGGCGCAGGGCAAGACGGTCGCCGATCACTTCAGCCATTTGGTTGTCCACGGCGTCCTGCATCTTCTTGGCTACGATCACGAGGAAGCGGCCGAGGCCGAGGCCATGGAAGGTCTCGAGGTCTCGGTGCTCGCCCAGCTCGGCATTGCCAATCCTTATTCCATGGAGGTGGATTCGGGGCCGCCGGCGCGTGCCTGATCGGCCGGCCAGCCGGCGCAAACCCGTATACGGAAATGAGCGACCCAGCCCCTACACGATCGCCCCGCGCTGACGGGGCCTCCGACGACACATCATCTCCCTTACAGATCCTGCGAAACTGGCTCCGTAGCCTTCGACGCGGCCGAAACGGGGAAGACTCGCTGCGGCACGCGATCGAGGAGCTGATCGAGGAGCACGAGGAAGAGGCCGAGGAGGCGCCGCTTCGCGGCAGCGAAACGTCCCTCCTCCTCAACATTCTGAAGCTGCGCGATCTGACCGCCTACGATGTCCGGGTCCCGCGCGCCGACATCGTCGCCGTGCCGATCGACATCGAGCTGGATGCGCTGGTCCGCACGATGAGCACGCATGGGCATTCGCGGCTCCCGGTCTTCCGCGAGACGCTGGACGACGTCATCGGCATGGTCCACATCAAGGACGTACTGGCCTGCTGCACCGGAGACCGCCCGTTCAACCTTGCCTCGATCGCCCGCCAGGTGCTGTTCGTCGCGCCGTCCATGCGGGTGCTGGATCTGCTGCTGCAGATGCGACTCAGCCGCATCCACATGGCGCTCGTGGTCGACGAGTTCGGCGGCATCGACGGCCTGATCACGATCGAGGACCTGGTTGAGGAGATCGTCGGCGAGATCGAGGACGAGCACGACATCGACGAGGCGCCGAAGCTCATCTTCCGGCCGGACGGCACGCTGATCGCAGATGCGCGAACCACCATCGACGAATTCGAGGAGAAGGTCGGCCCGATCCTCTCCGACGAGGAGCGCGAGGAGGACATCGATACGCTGGGTGGTCTCGTCTTCTCGCTGACCGGCCGCGTGCCGAGCCGGGGCGAGTTGATCACGCATCCTTCCGGCGTGGCGTTCGAGGTGCTGGAGGCGGATCCGCGTCGCATCAAGCGGCTGCGCGTGCGCAACCTGCCCTCGGCGGCCGGCGATGGCTAGCCCGCCCGATCCCGCGACGGTTGCGGTGCCGCGCGCCGCCGACGGCGTATCGCGGGCCATGGTGCCCGTGGCGGTGCTCGCCTGGCGGGTGCGCGACCTGACGGGGTGGCGCCGCCGCGGCTTGGCGCTGCTGCTCGGGGCGCTCGCCGCCTTGGCCATGCCGCCGGTGCATGCGGTGCCGCTGCTTTTCCTGGCCTTCCCCGGCCTGATCTGGCTCCTCGATGGTGCCCGCAGACCGGTCGATGCATTCGCCGTGGGCTGTTGGTTCGGCCTCGGCCACTTCGCTGTCGGCATCTACTGGATCACCCACGCACTGCTCACGGACCCAGAGAAGTTCGCCTGGTTGATCCCCTTCGTTGTCGGCGGCCTCGCCGCGGTGCTGGCGCTCTTCCCGGGACTCGCCACCCTGACGGCGCGGCTCGTCCAGAACGCCGACGAGGGTCTCGGTCGCGGTGCGGCGCGGATCCTGGTGTTCGCCATCGCCTGGACCGCCTTCGAATGGCTGCGCGGCTGGATTTTCACCGGATTCCCCTGGAATCTCCTTGGCTATGTCTGGCTGTTCTCCGACGCCATGATCCAGTTTGCCGCCGTCGCCGGCACCTGGGGCCTCAGCCTCGTCACCGCGGTTGCCGCCGGACTCCCGGCCGCCCTTGCCGACTGGAGCCACGGTGAGCACCGGGAAAGCGGGCACGCCGGCGGATCCGCCCGCTTCCCGCGGCCGCCTGCCGGCCTCGTCGCGGTTGCTGTCAGCCTGGTGCTGTTGGGCGGGCTTTGGGGCGGCGGGGCGGCACGGCTTGCCTTCGCGACGGACGAGACGGTCGCCGGCGTCCGCATACGGCTGGTCCAGGCCGGCATCGACCCGAGCCGGAAGGGCCGCCAGGGTGCGCGCGACGCCCAGCTTGCCGAGCACCTGCAGATGACGGTGAACGCTCCCGGCCTCGAATCGGTGACTCACGTCGTCTGGCCCGAGACGGCCGTGCCCTACCTGATCGAACGGCAGCCGGAGGTGCGGCGCGCGCTGGGCGTGGTCGCGCCGCCCGGCGGCCTCCTGATAACCGGTGCGCTCCGCGGGGCACCGGAGACCGGGCCGGTCGAGCGGATCTGGAACAGCATGGTCGCCATCGACTCGACGGGGACGATCGTCGGCCATTTCGACAAGTTTCACCTCGTGCCGCTCGGCGAATACGTGCCGTTCCGCGAGTTCTTCCCGTTCCTGTCGAAGATCACGCCGGGCAGCATGGATTTCTCGGCCGGTCCCGGGCCGCAGACGCTCGATCTGCAGGGCGTCCCGCCGGTGAGCCCGCTCATCTGCTACGAGGTGATCTTCCCGGGCGCGGTCGTCGATGGCGATGCGCGCCCCGGCTGGATGCTCAACTTGACGAACGACGCCTGGTTCGGCACAAGCTCCGGCCCCTATCAGCATTTCGCGAGCGCCCGGATGCGCGCCGTCGAGGAAGGGTTGCCCCTGGTCCGTGCTGCCAACACGGGAATATCCGGGGTCGTCGATGCCTATGGGCGGGTGACGGCGCGGCTGGGGTTGGGGGAAACCGGTGTGCTCGATGTCTCGCTTCCCCGCTCGTTGCCCGGCGGGACACCCTATGCCTGGCTCGGCGACTGGTCCTTCGCGATTCTTTTGATACTTGCGGTTGCGGTCCTGGTCGTCCTGCGGCGCCGGGCAATTGGTACCATCTGACGAAACCCGGGAAGTCTCGTGTTGACCGGCCTCATGCGCCTGTTTATTAAGACCTTCTTCGTAAACGATTTGATCACCAAACCTGAAGGATATCCGCGTCATGCCTCGTGGTCGCAAACCGTCCGGCCGCACCGCCAGCACGGGGAATCCTAATCCGATCGATGTGCATGTTGGCAGCCGAGTTCGCCTGCGCCGGACCCTGCTCGGGATGAGTCAGGAGAAGCTGGGCGAGGCGATCGGATTGACATTCCAACAGGTCCAGAAGTACGAGCGCGGGGCCAACCGGATCGGATCCAGCCGTCTCTTCGACCTGTCCCGTGTTCTGGACGTGCCGGTCTCCTTTTTCTTCGAGGACATGGCGCCCAGCGTTTCCGCACGCTCGCCCGGCCGCGCGAAAGGCATGGCCGAGCAGAAGCAGGAGCCGTTCGAGCCTGATCCGATGGCGAAACGCGAGACTCTCGAGCTGGTTAGAGCCTACTACCGCATCTCCGACCCGCAGGTCCGCAAGCGCGTCTTCGAGCTGACGAAGTCGCTCGCCAACGCCAGCAAGCCCGGCGCCTGACCCATCCCGCTTCCGTCACTGCAACGGTGGCAAGCCAGGGGGAAAAGTTTACCGCGAAGGCGATAGCCCGTCGGCGATGGCGAAGAGGCTTGACCCGCGCTCTTTCCTTGCAACATGATCCAGCGCCCGACGCGGGTGACCGCCGGTCGCGGGCGATGCCGGATTGCGGCATCTCCGGTTCTGCAGATTTTCCACACGATGGGGTGAGGCGTGTCCAGAAACAGCTACCTTTTCACCAGTGAGTCGGTGTCGGAAGGCCACCCGGACAAGGTCTGCGACCGCGTGTCCGATGCCGTCGTCGACACCTACCTCGCCGCCGATCCGCAGTCCCGCGTCGCGGTCGAAACGCTCGCGACCACCAACCGGATCGTCCTCGCCGGCGAGGTGCGCGGGCCGGACTCCATCACCCCGGCCCAGCTCGAAGAGGTGGCGCGTCACGCCGTCAAGGAGATCGGCTACGAGCAGGACGGATTCCACTGGGAGAAGGCAAAGGTCGATGTCCTGATCCACGCGCAGTCGCCGGACATTGCCCGTGGGGTCGATGCCGCCGGCAACAAGGACGAAGGAGCCGGCGACCAGGGCATCATGTTCGGCTACGCCTGCCGCGAAACCGAAGAGCTGATGCCGGCCCCGATCTTCTACGCGCATGCCATCCTGCGGTCGCTCGCCGAGGCCCGCCATTCCGGCGCCCAGCCGGGACTCGGCCCGGACGCGAAGAGCCAGGTCACGTTGCTCTACGAGAACGGCAAGCCGGTACGCGCGACCTCCATCGTCGTCTCGACCCAGCACAGCGCGGACCTCGACCAGGACGCCGTCCGCGAGATCGTTCGCCCGCATGTGGTGAACGTCCTTCCCGAGGGGTGGATGTGCTCGGACGACGAGTTCTACGTAAACCCGACCGGGCGGTTCGTCATCGGCGGGCCGGACGGCGACGCCGGTCTCACGGGGCGGAAGATCATCGTCGACACCTATGGCGGCGCTGCGCCGCATGGCGGCGGCGCCTTTTCGGGCAAGGACCCGACGAAGGTCGATCGGTCCGCCGCCTATGCGGCACGCTACCTGGCCAAGAACGTCGTCGCAGCCGGGATCGCCGAGCGCTGCACGATCCAGCTGTCCTATGCGATCGGCGTGGCGAAGCCGCTTTCGATCTACGTGAACACCCACGGCACCGGCCAAGTGAGCGAGGAGCGGCTCGTGTCGGTGCTCTGCGAGCTGATGGACCTGAGCCCGCGCGGAATCCGAGAGCATCTGGGCCTCAACAAGCCGATCTACGCGCGGACGGCGGCTTACGGCCATTTCGGCCGGCCGGCCGAGCCCGACGGCGGCTTCTCCTGGGAGCGTCTCGACCTCGTCGACAGCTTGCGTTCGGCCTTCGGCTGATCCGGAACGGGCGACGAATGCGCAATTCGCCGCACCCGTCGCGTTGCGCATTCGGGTGATGAGTGGGTCGGACGTCCCGCGCCAACCCCTGTTCTACGGGCGTCGTCATGGGCGGCGGCTCCGGCCTGGGCAACAGCGCCTCATGGCTGAGCTGCTGCCCCGGCTGGCCATCTCGCTGCCGCCGGATGACGAGGGGGTGATCGATCCGTTCCGGCTGTTTGAACGACCGCCGGACGAGGTCTGGCTGGAGATCGGATTTGGCGGCGGCGAGCATCTGGCCGAACAGGCGCGGGCCCATCCGCAGATCGGGATGATCGGCTGCGAGGTGTTCGTCAATGGCATCGCCAGCCTGCTGGGCCATGTCGATCGGCTGAAGCTCGAGAACGTCCGCATCTTCCCGGACGACGCGCGGCTCCTGCTCGATCGGCTGCCCGAAGGCAGCATCGGCCGCGCCTTTCTGCTTTTTCCCGATCCGTGGCCCAAGACGCGCCATCAGCGTCGGCGGTTCATTTCCCGCGACAATCTCGACCGGCTCGCCCGGCTGCTCGCGGACGGCGCCGAATTGCGGGTGGCAACCGACGACCCCGGATATGTCCGCTGGACGCTGGAGAAGGTTCTGCCCCATCCCGCCTTTCGCTGGCTGGCCCGCCGCCCCGGCGATTGGCGCGAGCGGCCGGCCGATTGGCCGCCGACGCGCTATGAGCAGAAAGCGCTCCGTGAGGGCCGTCGGCCGGTCTATTTCCGCTTCCTGCGGCTGCCGCGCGGCTGAGGCGGAAACCCGCGGCACCAACCGGTTTCGGCGGTCCGCCGCGGTGGAGAAAAACCCTTGCAGTCGCGCCGGAAAGGCCTATATTCCGCGGTAATCCCATAGTTTCGCCGAGGATGGCGGAACCAAGAATAAGGGTGGGCCAACGGCCCGCCTTTTTTGTTACCCGGCCCGCCCGTTTCCGATTTCGAACGGCGCCGGCCGGGTCAGCGAACAGCGACCGAAAGACACCGAAAGACATGGAGAAGGCGGCCCAGATCGAACGCATGATCGCACCCTCGCTCGCGGCGATGGGTTACGACATCGTCCGCGTACTGCTGACCGGCGGACAGCGCCCGACGCTCCAGGTGATGGCGGAGCGCACCGACGGGCAGGACATGTCCGTCGACGACTGCGCGGAGATCAGCCGCGCCGTGTCGGCGCTGCTCGACGTCGAAGATCCGATCGCCGGCGCCTACACGCTTGAGGTGAGTTCTCCCGGCATCGACCGGCCGCTCACCCGGCCCGCCGATTTCCAGCGCTTCGCCGGGTTCGAGGCGCGGGTCGAGACGCGGCAACCGGTCGAGGGCCGCAAGCGGTTCCGGGGGCGGCTCCTCGGGCTGGAGGGCGACAGCATCCGGATCGCCACGCCGGAGGGCGAGGCGGCGCTGCCGGTGGACGACATCCTGCGCGCGAAGCTGGTGCTGACGGACGAGCTGATCGCCGCAACCGACAAACGGAAGAAGCAGTAATCGAGGTACTAATCATGGACACGACCATTGCCGTCCCCCGGCTCGAACTGCTCCAGGTCGCCGACGCGGTGGCCCGTGAAAAGGGAATCGAGCGGGACGAGGTTCTGGAAGCGATGGAACAGGCGATCCAGAAGGCCGGTCGCTCCAAATACGGCCACGAGCACGACATCCGCGCGCAGATCGACCGCAAGAGCGGCGAGATCCGGCTGATGCGGTACCGCGAGGTGGCCGATCCCGTCGAGAACGAGTTCACTCAGATCTCGCTGGCCGATGCGCGGGTTCGTAAGCCCGACGCCGCCGTCGGCGACTTCATCATCGACGATCTGCCGCCGATTGATTTCGGCCGGATCGCGGCGCAGACGGCGAAACAGGTCATCGTCCAGAAGGTCCGCGAGGCCGAGCGCAAGCGGCAGTACGAGGAGTACAAGGACCGCAAGGGCGAAATCGTCAACGGCCTCGTCAAGCGGGTGGAGTTCGGCAACGTCACCGTCGACCTGGGTCGCGCCGAAGGCCTGTTGCGCCGCGACGAGCTGCTGCCGCGCGAGAGCTTCCGCAACGGCGATCGCGTGCGCGCCCTCATCTACGACGTGCGCGAAGAGCCGCGCGGCCCGCAGATCTTCCTGTCGCGGACGCATCCGCAGTTCATGGCCAAGCTGTTCGCGCAGGAAGTGCCGGAGATCTATGACGGAATCATCGAGATCAAGGCCGTCGCGCGCGACCCGGGCAGCCGCGCGAAGATCGCGGTGCTGTCGAACGACAGCAGCATTGACCCCGTCGGTGCCTGTGTCGGCATGCGCGGAAGCCGCGTCCAGGCGGTCGTCGGCGAACTGCAGGGCGAAAAGATCGACATCATCCCCTGGTCTCCGGACCCGGCGACCTTCGTCGTCAACGCGCTTGCCCCGGCCGAGGTGTCGAAGGTTGTGCTCGACGAGGATGCGCATCGCATCGAGGTCGTCGTCCCCGACGAGCAGCTGAGCCTCGCCATTGGCCGGCGTGGACAGAACGTTCGGCTCGCCTCGATGCTGACCGGCTGGGACATCGATATTCTGACCGAAGCCGAGGAGTCGGAGCGCCGTTCCGAGGAGTTCCGGACCCGGTCGAAGATGTTCATGGACGCCCTGGACATCGACGACGTCATTGCCCATTTGTTGGTGACCGAAGGCTTCACCGAAATCGAGGAAGTCGCTTTCGTGCCGCTTGAGGATCTCAGCGGCATCGAGGGCTTCGACGAGGAGGTGGCGCACGAGCTGCGCGAGCGCGCCCGCGCCTATCTCCAGCAGCGGGACGAGCAGCTGACGGCGCGGTGGCGCGAACTGGGCGTCTCCGAGGAGTTGGCGGCCATCGAGGGGCTGACCCCGGCGATGCTGGTGACCCTCGGCGAGAATGGCATCAAGACGCTGGACGATCTTGCCGACCTGTCCTCCGCGGAACTGGTTGATCCCAGCGACGGCATCCTGCGCGAGTACGGCATGAGCGAGGCCGATGCCAACGCGGTCATCATGGCCGCCCGGGCCCATTGGTTCGAGGGCGGCGACCAGGACGGCGGCGGTCATACGGGTGACTCGTCGCAGCCCACCGATGACAAGCAACCGGTGACGGGCGCGTAAGGTCCGACCGTTGGCGGCCGCGGCGATGAAGGAGGCGCTCGGAATGCAGGACCGGCGCGGCCGGGCGGATGCGATCGGTTCTACCGACGAAGGCTCCGCCGCCGTGCCGGTGGAGCCGCGCAGGCCTCTGCGCCGCTGTCTCGTCACCCGCGAGGTGCGGCCGAAGGAAACGCTGCTGCGCTTCGTCGTCGGGCCGGACGGCACCGTGGTTCCCGATTTGGAGAACCGGCTGCCCGGTCGCGGTTTGTGGTTGACGCCGAGGCGCGATATAGTGGCCACGGCCGCCCGGAAGAACCTGTTTGCGAAGGCGGCGCGGTTGCCGGCGAGCGTCCCGTCCGATCTGCCTGAGCGGGTCGAGCGAATGCTGACGCGTCGCTGCCTTGATCTCGTCGGTCTGGCGCGCCGCGCGGGTCAGGCGGTGGCCGGGTACGAAAAGGTGCGGGGCTGGATCAAATCCGGTCGCGCGGGTCTTTTGCTGGCGGCGAACGATGGCGCGGCCGAGGGGCGTCGAAAGCTGCGCGTCCTGGCGCCGGATCTACCGGTGATCGAATTGTTCAGCAGCGCTGAGCTTGCGACCGCCCTGGGGCGAGAGACCGCGGTCGTCCATGCGGCGGTGGCGACCGGCGGAATTGCCGAGCGCCTCGCGGCCGAAGCCCGGCGTCTGGCCGGGATGCGCGGACAGGATTGAGCGAAGTTTGGATCGGAGATGATGAACAACAACGAGCAGGAACCGAAGAAGCCCTTGACGCTGTCTCGGCCGGGCCGGTTGGAGCTGAAGAAGACAGTGGAAGCCGGGCAGGTTCGCCAGAGCTTTCCGCATGGCCGGTCCAAGACGGTTACGGTCGAGGTGAAGCGGAAGCGGACCTATGCGCCGGGCGCCGGTGGCCGAATGACCGAGGTCCAGGAAGGGGAGGCGAACGCGGCACAGGAGGACGTCTCGTCCGCCGCCGAAGCGCTCTTCGATGAGCGCGGCCATCCGCATCGCCATTTGACGGCGGGCGAGCGCGCCACCCGTCTGCGTGCGCTCGAGGACGCCAAGCGCGAGGAAGAGCTGCGCCGACAGGCCGAGGCGGAGGCCCGCCAGCGTGCCGCGGAGCAGGCACGCCGCGAGGCGGAGGAACGGGCGCGCCGCGAGGCAGAGGAAGCCGCCCGCCAGGCGGAGCAGGAAGCCGCTCAACCGGCCGCGGCCGAGCCCGAGCCGGCGGCGCCGGCCGAGCCTGAGCCGGCCCCGGCCGCGCAGGCTCCGGCTGCTCCAGCTGCTCCGGCTGCCAAGCCGCAGGCCAAGCCTGTCGAGATCGTGGAAGAGGAAGACGAGGAGCCGAGCCGCCCACGGCGGCCGGGTGGCCGTCCCGCCCCGGCCCGGCCGGCGCCGTCGGTGCGCCGGGGCGAGCCGCGCCGTCGCGCGGGCAAGCTGACGATCGTTCAGGCGCTCGACGACGGCAACGAGGAACGGATGCGCAGCTTGGCCTCGGTTCGGCGTGCCCGCGAGCGGGAGAAGCAGCGTATCCAGCAACTTCGCAGCGAGGGGCAGAAGGTCATTCGCGACGTCGTCATCCCGGAAACGATCACGGTACAGGAGCTGTCCAACCGCATGGCCGAGCGCGGCGCCGACGTGATCAAGGCGCTCATGAAGATGGGCATTATGGCGACCATCAATCAGTCGCTTGATGCCGACACGGCGGAGCTTGTCGCGACCGAGTTCGGGCACCGCGTCAAGCGCGTCTCCTCGGCGGACGTTGAGATCGGTCTCATGGGCGAGGAGGACAAAGAGGAACTGCTGCGGCCGCGCCCGCCGGTGGTGACCGTGATGGGTCATGTCGATCACGGCAAGACCTCGCTGCTGGACGCTCTGCGGCAGACCGATGTGGCCGCGCGCGAAGCCGGCGGCATCACGCAGCATATCGGCGCCTATCAGGTCACCCGGCCGTCGGGCCAGAAGATCACCTTCATCGACACGCCGGGTCACGCGGCGTTCACCGAGATGCGGGCGCGCGGCGCCAACGTGACCGATATCGTCGTTCTGGTCGTCGCCGCCGATGACGGCATCATGCAGCAGACGGTCGAGGCGATCACCCACGCCCGCGCCGCGAACGTGCCCATCATCGTGGCGATCAACAAGATCGATAAGCCCACCGCCAATCCGGACCGGGTCCGCCAGGAGCTGCTGCAGCACGGCGTGGTCGTCGAGCAGTTGGGCGGCGACGTGCTGTCGGTCGAAGTCTCGGCGAAGGAGAGGATCAATCTCGACAAACTCGAGGAGGCGATTCTCCTGCAGGCGGAGATTCTCGAGCTCAAGGCCAACCCCGACCGCAGCGCCAGCGGCACCGTCATCGAGGCGCGGCTGGAGCGTGGCCGCGGCGCCGTCGCCACCCTGTTGGTCCAGCGCGGCACGATCCATGTCGGCGAAATCTTCGTCGCCGGCACCGAGTGGGGCCGCGTCCGCGCGCTGATCAACGACCGCGGCGAGAACATGGTTGCGGCCGGCCCGGCGACGCCGGTCGAGGTGCTGGGCCTGCAGGGCACGCCGATGGCCGGCGACACCTTCGTCGTCGTCGAGAACGAAGCCCGCGCACGCGAGATCACCGAATTCCGTCGGCGCCGGCAGCGTGAAGCGCAGGCCGCGACCACGGGACGCGGTACGCTCGAGCAGATGTTCTCGAAGATCGCGGCCGGCGAGACGAAGGAGCTTCCGGTGGTCGTGAAGGCCGATGTTCAGGGCTCGCTCGAAGCGATTACGGCGAGCCTCAGCAAGCTCGGCACCGACGAGGTTTCGGTCCGGATCCTGCACGCGGCGGTCGGCGGCATCAACGAATCCGACGTGACCCTCGCGCGCGCTTCGGACGCGATGATCATCGGCTTCAACGTCCGCGCCAATCCGCAGGCCCGCGAGATGGCCCGGCGCGACAACGTCGATATCCGCTACTACTCGATCATCTACAACGTGGTCGATGACATCAAAGCGGCGCTGTCGGGGCTGCTGGCGCCCGCCGTGCGCGAGAAGTTCCTCGGCTACGCGGAGATCCGTCAGGTCTTCTCCATCAGCAAGGTCGGCAAGATCGCCGGCTGCATGGTGACCGAAGGCATCGTCAAGCGCGGCGCCAAGGTCCGCCTGCTGCGGGACAACGTCGTCATCCACGAGGGTGCCCTGAAGACCCTCAAGCGCTTCAAGGACGAGGTCCGCGAGGTGCGGGAGGGCTACGAGTGTGGCATGGCCTTCGAGAACTATCAGGACATCCAGGAGGGCGACGTGATCGAGTGCTACGAGATGGAAGAGGTCGCCCGCGACCTGAGTTAACCCCGACCGCGAGGTGCCGCGGGCCGGAGGCGGTCCGCGGACCCGCTGTCCGAATCGGGGGTATTCTGAAGAGATCCGGACCGGCCTTCGCGGCCAGCCGACAGGGGGGACGGCCGCCGAGGCCCAGGCCGCGGCGGCACCCGACCGCCGTGCCAGCCGCAACGGAGGTCGAACGAGGACAGGATGAGCAGAACCCGGAGTGGGCGACACCCGAGCCAAAGACAATTGCGGGTCGGGGAGGAGGTGCGGCATGCGCTGGTCCGGATCTTCGGCCGCGGTGAACTCCGCGATCCGGCGCTGAGCGGCGTTCAGATTACCGTGACCGAGGTTCGGATGAGTCCAGACCTGCGGAACGCCACCGCTTTTGTCCTGCCCTTCGGCGGCGGCGATCCGGAAGAGCTGGTGGCCGCCCTGCGCCGGGCCGCAGCATTCCTGCGCGGCCAGCTCGCCGACGAGGTTTCGCTGCGCGTGGTGCCGGCCCTCCGATTCGAGGTGGATCGCTCCTTCGACGAGGCGAGCCGGATCGAGGCGCTGCTGCATGATCCGCGGGTGGCGCGGGATATCGGCGCCCCCGAGAAGGCGCCGGAGGAAGAAACCGGAGAGGACGGGAAGAATGGCGCGTAGACGGCGCGGGTTGCCGGTGCATGGCTGGATCGTGCTCGACAAGCCGTCCGGCATGACCTCGACGCAAGCAGTTGCTGCGGTGCGGCGCATCACCGGCGCGGCCAAGGCCGGGCATGGCGGCACGCTGGATCCGCTGGCGACCGGCCTGCTGCCGGTGGCGCTCGGCGAGGCGACAAAGACGGTGCCCTACGTGATGGACGGGCCGAAGCGATACCGCTTCACCGTGCGCTGGGGCGAGGAGCGCGACACCGACGACGCCGAGGGCGCGGTGATCGCCACCAGCGAGAACCGGCCGACCGCCGACGAGATCCGCGCCGTCCTGCCCGAGTTCATCGGGCTGATCGAACAGGTGCCGCCGAAGTTCTCCGCTCTGAAGTTCGGGGGAGAGCGGGCCTACGATCTCGCGCGCGCCGGCGAGGCGGTCCCGGCCACCCCGCGGCCGATCCGGATCTACGACCTCGCCCTGGTCGACCAGCCCGACGCCGACCATGCGGTCTTCGAGGTGCGGTCGGGCAAGGGCGCCTATATGCGCAGCCTGGCCCGCGACCTCGCTCGCCGGCTTGGCACGGTCGGCCACATCGCGGCGCTGCGCCGGACCGCCGTGGGCCCGTTTACCGAGGCCCAGGCGATTTCGCTGGAATCGCTTGCCGCTCTGGGGCATAGTGCCGCCGCCTCCGGGCACCTGTTACCGGTCGAGACCGCGCTGGACGACATCCCGGCGCTGGCCCTGACCGACACCGAGGCGAACCGTCTGCGCAGCGGTCAGCCGGTCGGATTGCTCCGACGGGCCGATCGCGACCGCATCGGCCATCTCGAAAGCGGGGCTCTGGTTTGCGCCATGTCCGGCGGCAAGCCGGTGGCGGTGGCCCGCTTCGATGCCGGAGACCTTCGCCCGGTGCGCGTGTTGAACCTCTAGAAGAAGGGAACGCGATGTCGATTACCGCCGAGCGGAAGCAAGAACTCATTACGGAATACGCCACCAAAGCCGGCGATACCGGCTCACCGGAAGTGCAGGTCGCGATCTTGAGCGAACGCATCCGGAACCTGACGGAGCACCTCCAGACTCACAAGAAGGATTTCCACTCGCGCCGGGGCCTGCTGGTGATGGTGGGGCAGCGGCGACGCCTCCTCGACTATCTCAAGCGAAAGAACGAGGCGCGCTATCAACAACTGATCGAGCGCCTTGGCCTGCGCCGCTGAGGCGTTCGGCGCGGCGTGCCGGAACCCGGTCGGCCCTTGATCGGCCGGGTCCCGGATGCCTTATATGGAATTTTACGGAAGCGTACACGATCTGGCCGGCGTGGTGCGCCTGAATGCCGGGCCGACGCAAGGGGCGAGAACGGCAGCGGTGCGGCAGTCGCCGTACCCGGCCTCTCGCCACAGCGCATTCCAGATCGAATCGCCGCCCTTGATCTCGCGGCGCGATCGCCCTTTGCGCGGGTCCGGCCTCCGTCTATCCGGCCTAGACCGAAAGGATGACCATACATGTTCAAGACATTCCGAAAGGAGCTCGACTGGGGCGGGCGCAAGCTGGTCCTCGAATCCGGCCGAATCGCCCGCCAAGCGGACGGCGCCGTGCTGGCCAGCTACGGCGACACCGTGGTCCTGTGCACCGCCGTGGGACAGAAGGACGTGAAGCCGGGCGTCGATTTCTTTCCCCTGACGGTTCATTACCAGGAGAAGAGCTTTGCCGCCGGTAAGATTCCCGGCGGGTTCTTCAAGCGCGAGGGTCGACCCAGCGAGAAAGAGATCCTGACCTCGCGGCTGATCGACCGCCCGATTCGGCCGCTGTTCGCCGAAGGCTACCGCAGCGAGACGCAAATCATCTGCACGACGCTGAGCCACGACCTCGAGAACGACCCGGACATCCCGGCGATGATCGGCACCTCGGCGGCGCTGACCCTGTCAGGGATCCCCTTCCTGGGGCCGATCGGCGCGGCTCGCGTCGGCTATATCGACGGCCAGTACGTGCTCAATCCGCGCCTCGACCAGATGCCGCAAACGGCGCTCGACCTGGTCGTCGCCGGGACCCGCGAGGGCGTCCTCATGGTCGAGTCCGAGGCCAATGAGCTGTCGGAGGAGATCATGCTGGGCGCCGTGATGTTCGGCTTCGAGAGCTTCCAGCCGGTCATCAACGCCATCGTCGAGCTGGCGGAGCAGTGCGCCAAGGATCCGTGGGAGCTGCCGGAAGAGCCGGAAGACCGGGCCCCGGCGATGGAGCGGTTGCGCGCCCTGGCCGAGGCCGGTCTGCGCGACGCCTACAGCGAGACCGTCAAGCAGGTGCGGCAGGAGAAGATCGCCGCGGTCAAGGCGAACGTGCTCGAGGTCATGACGGCCGAGGAGTTCAGGCCCGAACTCGTCACAACGCTCTTCAAGGATCTCGAGAGCGAGATCGTCCGCGGCAACATCCTGAAGACCGGGCGCCGCATCGACGGACGCGACACCAAGTCGATTCGGCCGATCTCCTGCGAGGTCGGCGTCCTGCCGCGCACCCATGGCTCCGCCCTGTTCACCCGCGGCGAAACCCAGGCGCTCGTGGTGGCGACCTTGGGCACCGGCCAGGACGAGCAGATCGTCGACGCGCTCGAGGGCGAGTACCGGCAGAGGTTCATGCTGCACTACAACTTCCCGCCCTACTCGGTCGGCGAGGCCGGTCGGTTGGGAAGCCCCGGGCGGCGCGAGATCGGCCACGGCAAGCTGGCCTGGCGGGCGATCAGGCCGCTGCTGCCCTCGGCGGAGACCTTCCCCTATACGATCCGCGTGGTGTCCGAGATCACGGAATCGAACGGGTCCTCCTCGATGGCGACGGTCTGCGGCGCGTCGCTCGCGCTGATGGACGCGGGCGTCCCGATGCCGCGCGCCGTGGCGGGTATCGCCATGGGACTGATCAAGGAGCCCGACGGATTCGCCGTGCTGTCCGACATCCTCGGCGACGAGGACCATCTCGGCGACATGGACTTCAAGGTGGCCGGCACCGACCGGGGCGTCACCGCGCTGCAGATGGACATCAAGATCACCTCGATTACCCGGGAGATCATGAAGATCGCGCTTGAACAGGCGCGCGAGGGCCGTATGCACATCCTCGGCGAGATGGCGAAGGGCCTGGAGGGCGCGCGCGAGGCGGTCAGCCGCAACGCGCCGCGGATCACGGTCATCACCATCCCGAAGGACAAGATCCGCGAGGTGATCGGCACCGGCGGCAAGGTGATCCGCGAGATCACCGAGACGACCGGGGCCAAGGTCGATATCGAGGACGACGGCACCGTCAAGGTGGCCGCGGTCGATGCGGCCGCCTCGCAGGCGGCGATCGACTGGATCCGCGGCATCGTCGCCGAGCCCGAGGTCGGCATGATCTACACCGGCAAGGTGGTGAAGATCATGGATTTCGGCGCTTTCGTGAACTTCCTCGGCAGCCGCGACGGGCTGGTCCATATCAGCGAACTCGCGGCCCAGCGGGTCAAGCAGGTGTCGGACGTCGTGTCCGTCGGCGACACGGTGAAGGTGAAGGTGCTCGGCATCGACGACCGCGGCAAGGTCAAGCTCAGCATGAAGGCGGTCGATCAGCAAACCGGCGAGGATCTCACCCAGAAGGTCGAGGTCGCCTCTTAGCCGGCGGCCGCCGGGCACGGCCGATGGGGCAAGGGGCGGTGACGATGGGTGATGCGGCGAAGCCCCCTGGATCCGGGCGGACGGGACCGGCGCGGCCGTCGCCTCTCCCGCTCCCCAAGGTCATCGGGCATCGGGGTGCCGCCGCGGCGGCGCCTGAGAATACGCTCGAGGGAATCCGCGAGGCGGCCCGGCTCGGCGTCGGGTGGGTCGAGTTCGACGTCAAGCTGACCGCCGACGGAGTCCCCGTTCTGTTTCATGACGAGACGCTGGAGCGCACCACCGACGGTTCCGGCCGCCTTGCCGAGACGGCGTTTCGGGACCTTCGCGCCCTTGACGCCGGTGCCTGGTTCGGCGAGCGGTGGCGTGGTCTCCGGATTCCGGACCTGGAACAAGCGCTGGATCTGCTGGTTGAACTCGGTCTTCATGCCAATGTCGAGATCAAGCCCTGCCCGGGCCGCGAAGTCGAGACGGCGACCATTGCCGTCGAGACGATCCGGCGCGCATGGCCCGAAGACCGGCCTTGGCCGCTGCTGTCGAGCTTCTCCCTTGCCAGCCTCGCGGCGGCGCGGGACGAGGCAGAGGACATGCCGCGCGGCCTGCTGACTTGGCGCAGGCCGGCCGATTGGGCGGCTGTCGCGGCTGATCTCGGCTGCCAGACGGTCCATTGCGCCGACTGCCATCTGACGCGCGACTGGGCGCAAGAGATCAGGCGCGGCGGCTATGGTCTTGCGGTTTACACGGTCAATGAACCGTCGCGGGCGGCCGAGTTGATCGGATGGGGGGTCGACTGCATCATTACCGACCGTCCGGATGCCATCCTCGAAACCGTATCGGGAAAATCCGGGACCGTTTTTTAACTTGCGCCGGGTAATGGTTTCTGTTTGGAGACCATCTTTATAAGCAGCCTGTGAGGGGCCGAGTTCTTCGGCTTCCGGCTGAGGCGAGGGAGGACGCGTGAAGGCGCTGAAGCCACTTGTGATCTCGGGACGCGAAGTGCTGCCGCTCGTCGAGGGTGGGAAGGGCATCTCGGTCTCCAACGGCGAGAGCTCGGGCGCCTGGGCGGCTTCCGGGGGGGTTGGCACCTTTTCGGGCGTCAACGCCGATTCCTACGACGAAAACGGCAACCTCATCCCGCAGATCTATCACGGCAAAACCCGCCGCGAGCGGCATGAGGAGCTCGTTGCCTTCGCGATCCGGGGCGGTATTTATCAAGCGCGGGTCGCGCATGAGACCGCGAACGGCGAAGGCCGCATCCACATGAACGTCCTGTGGGAAATGGGTGCGTCCGAGCGGATCCTTCACGGCGTGCTGGACGGCGCGAAGGGGTTGATCCACGGCGTGACTTGCGGCGCCGGCATGCCTTACCGGGTCGCCGAGATCTGCGCGAAATACGGGGTCTACTATTACCCGATCGTCTCCTCCGCGCGGGCGTTCCGCGCCCTGTGGAAGCGGGCCTATCACCGCTTCCGGGAGTGGCTCGGGGCAGTCGTCTACGAAGACCCGTGGCTCGCCGGCGGGCATAACGGCCTGTCGAACAGCGAGGACCCGGACCGGCCGGAACCCCCCTTCCCGCGGGTTCTCGAACTGCGCCGGCTGATGGCAACCGAATGCGGACTCGCCGACACCCCGATCGTGATGGCCGGCGGCGTGTGGTACCTGCGCGAATGGGAGGACTGGATCGACAACCCGGATCTCGGTCCGATCGCCTTCCAGTTCGGCACACGCCCGCTGCTGACCAAGGAGAGCCCGATCTCCGACGCCTGGAAGCGGCGCCTGCTGACGCTCAAGGAGGGCGATGTCTTCCTCAACCGGTTCAGCCCCACCGGTTTCTATTCCTCGGCCGTGAACAATCCCTTCATTCAGGAATTGCGCGGCCGGTCCGAACGGCAGGTGGCCTACAGCAGCTCGCCGGTCGGCGAGCATGAATGGCCCTTCGCCGTGGGGGCCCGGGGGCGTCTCGTCTATCTGACGGCGGCGGACAAGCTCCGCGCCGAGGAGTGGGTCGCCCAGGGCTACACCGAGGCCATGCGTACGCCGGACTCGACGCTCATCTTCGTGACGCCGGCCAAGGCGCGGGAAATCCTGACTGACCAGATCAATTGCATGGGCTGCCTCAGCGCCTGCCGGTTCTCCAACTGGGCGCAGAACGAGGCGGGAACGACCGGAAAGAAGGCCGATCCCCGGTCCTACTGCATCCAGAAGACGCTGCAGGCCATCAGCCATTCCGACGACACGGAGAACCAGCTGATGTTCGCCGGGCACAACGCCTATCGCTTCGCGAGCGATCCGTTCTACGCCAACGGATTCATTCCGACAGTGAAACAATTGGTGACGCGGATTCAGACGGGCGATTGACGATCGGGCGCAACCGGTTCCGGCAGTCTGGTCCAGGTTGACGGCCCGGTCCGGTAGATTCTAGTTGTTCCAGAAAGGCCGCTAGGTTACGGTTTCTAATCCACTACGGGAGAATTCGGCGCGTCCGATCGAACGATATGACGAACCGCCCCTTTACCCGTGCTCTCGACCGGTTGAAGTCGGTCGGCCTTCGGCCAACGCGTCAGCGCCTTGCCCTGGCTCGCCTTCTCTTCGAGCAGGGTGACCGGCATGTCAGTGCCGAGCAGCTTCACGACGAGGCAGTTCGGGCCAACGTCCGGGTTTCGCTGGCCACTGTCTACAACACCCTCCATCAGTTCACCGCGCTCGGCATGCTGCGGGAGGTCGTCGTGGAGCCGGGGCGCTCCTATTTCGACACGAACATCAGCGACCACCACCATTTCTTCTTTGAGGAAAGCGGGCGGCTGCAGGACATCCCGGGGGAACGGGTGGAGCTTGCCCGGCTGCCGGAACCGCCGGACGGTACCAAGGTGCGGCGGGTGGACGTGATCGTTCGCGTCAGCGAATCGCAAGACTAAGATCAAATCTTTCCGCTCATTGAGTTCTAGTTTGGAGCCGTTCCAAACTGTTGACAGCTTGGTGCCCCGCGCAATATAAGGGGCAGGCGAGGCGGTTCCTCCCCGCTTTGTTCCCTGTTTGGCTTGCGGGGATGCGGATCGCACTGGCCCATCGAATAGGGAGAGATTGCCATGTCGTCGTTGAAGGGGTCGAAGACGCTTGAGAACTTGAAGGCGGCATTTGCCGGCGAAAGCCAGGCCAACCGTCGCTATCTCTATTTCGCCCAGAAAGCGGACGTCGAGGGCTACAACGACGTTGCAGCCGTTTTCCGGTCCACGGCTGAGGGTGAGACCGGACACGCCCACGGCCATCTCGAGTTCCTTGAGGAGGTGGGCGACCCCGCGACGGGTGAGCCGATCGGCTCGACCGAGGCCAACCTGAAGGCTGCGATCGCCGGCGAGACGCACGAATACACCGACATGTATCCGGGCATGGCGCGTACGGCGCGCGAGGAAGGCTTCGACGAGATCGCCGACTGGTTCGAGACCCTGGCCAAGGCCGAGAAGTCTCACGCGGGCCGCTTCCAGAAGGCGCTCGAAACCCTGTCGTAACCGTCCGCGGAACGACTGCCCGCGGCCTTGGGCCTGCGCGCTCCGCCGCGAAGGGCAGTCCCGACACGCTTCGATCCGTTCCGGGTGGGGGATCTCCTTGAGATCCCCTGGCCCGGATTCCCGGCGTCCGACGTCTGGCGGCGGTCGTCCAGTGGCCGGACGTCGCCGCGTCCGGCCAGAGCCGGCCGCGGACTGACCATGGATTGTACGCCATGAGAGAAGGCAGCCTCGACGCCCCGACCCGCCATCCGATCGCCTGGGAGGAGCCGGATTTCACCGATCCGGAGAAGCTCGACGCGGAGCTCCGCCGTGTCTTCGACATCTGTCACGGCTGTCGGCGCTGCTTCAATCTTTGCGACAGCTTTCCCCGCCTGTTCGATCTGATCGACGAATCGAGCACGGGCGAACTGGACTCGGTCGAGAGCACGGACTTCAAGAGCGTGGTGGATGCCTGCACGCTCTGCGACATGTGCTTCATGACGAAGTGCCCCTACGTTCCGCCGCATGAGTTCAACATCGACTTTCCGCATCTGATGTTGCGCTACCGCGCGGCGGAGCTGCGCCGGGGCGAAACCAACCGGATGGCGCGGGAGCTGACGAAGACGGACCGCAACGGCCGCCTCGCCGGCGCCGTCGCGCCCCTTGCGAACTGGGCGAGCGACACGAAAAACAAGCTGACGCGCCCGCTGCTGGAGAAGGTGGCCGGTGTCCACCGCGAAGCGGCGCTGCCGAAGTTCCACGGCAGGACCTTCGTGCTGCGCGCGAAGGCGTCCGCCCCAGAGGTCAATCGGGATGCTCCGGCCTATGGCCGCAAGGCGGTGCTCTACGCCACCTGCTTCGTCAACTACAACAACCCCGGCATCGGCGAGGCGACCCGCGCGGTGCTGGCGAAGAACGGCGTCGAGACCGAGGTCGTCTATCCGAGCTGCTGCGGCATGCCCCAGCTCGAACAGGGCGACATCGCCAAGGTGGCGGCCAACGCCCGCACCGTGTCGGCGGCGCTCGGACCCTGGATCGACAAGGGCTACGACGTGATTGCCCTTATCCCCTCCTGCGCGCTGATGCTGAAGTTCGAGTGGCCGCTGATCCTGCCCGGGGACGAGGCGGTGAAGCGGCTCTCCAAGGCGACCTTCGACGTCAGCGAGTATGTCGTCGACATCGCCCGCAAGGAGGGTCTCGCGGACGGGCTGAAGCCGCTGGAGGGCGGCGTCGCACTGCACATCGCCTGTCACGCCCGCGCCCAGAACATGGGCCAGAAGGCAGCCGAGATGCTGCGGCTGATCCCGGAGCCGGATGTGGCGGTGATCGAGCGCTGCTCGGGCCACGGGGGCTCCTGGGGCGTCATGAAGGAGCACTTCCCGACGGCGCTCAAGGTCGGCAAGCCGGTGGCCCGTCAGGCGCAGAAGAGCGGGAAGGCCTTCGTTGCCTCGGAATGCCCGCTGGCCGGTGCGCACATCCTGCAGGGCATGGAGCGGCTGGATGGCGACGCGTCGCCCCGGACCGGGCAGGCGATGCACCCGATCGAGCTGTTCGCCCGCGCTTACGGCCTTTAGGCGGCGGGCCGGCCTTGCCGCCGCGGCGCCAAGCCGGATCTCAGGCGGCGTGAACCCAGAGCCGGCGGCTGTCGAACGAGCAGATGGGGCGGTAGTGGGAGACCTGGCGGTGCGACGTCACGGCTTCGATCTGATTGTCGAGCAGGTAGATGTCGTCGGCGAGATACACGGCGAGAAAGGCGTGATGCATGCGCCGCATCTCGTCATACACGATTGCGACCCGCAGCCGATCCTCATGATAGCCGAGCCGATACAGCGAGACGAACTTGGCGAGCGCGTAGTCCTCGCAGTCTCCGCCCGCGGCGAAGAACTCGGCCGGTGTCGCCCAATAGTCGTCGACGTGATAGTTCCGCCGATCGGAGACGTAGGCCACCTTGTTGAGGAAGTTGTTGACGGCGACAAGCTGGGCCATCGGTTCGGCGCCGCGGAGTTCGGCCAGGAGAGCGTTCCAGCGGGTCATCCACGCGCCCGGTCCTCCGGTTCCGGCCGGCACCAGCGCGGCCGTATCGTTGGCCAGGCTGATGCGAAGCGCCGCCGCCTTCGGCATCAGCGACAGCAGCCCCTCCAGGGCCGATTCGCGGCTGTTGAACAGGCCCGGACGGGCCCGCGGCGGCCGCGTGACGTCCTCGAAGTCGTTGAGGCCTGCCTCCGGGACGGCGGCCGTCCCGACCGCTGCGGCGGCGCGTCGGGCGGCGCCGAACGGCCCGCCGACGCCGGTCGCCGCAAGTGCCAGTCCCAGGGCGACCAGCAGGTTCCGTCGCGGCAGCAGCGATGTCATGGGCCCCGTTCCCCCTTGATGCGCCGTGCGACGCGGTGCCCGCACCGCGTTGCACGGCGACCGGGAAGAAGGGTCTCACGGCAGCCTCAACATCTCCTTTCGAGGCTTGGTGAACGAAAGATGACCGGCGCGGCCGGCTCCTGTTACGGCCCGGTTTCCGGGACCGGCCCGACGCACAGACTGTCTACGAAGGACGATACGAGGAGGGTCGAGCGATGACCGAAATGACGGCGGAAAAGCGCCAGATCACGCGTGCCGACATTCTGCCAATGGAGGAGTACGCCAAGATTCGCAAGGAACGCCGCCGGGCGATCCTGGACAAGAAGCGGGACCGGCGGCTCGAAGTCGGGCCGGTGGCGACCTTCCACTTCGAGAGCTACGACAGCATGTGGCTCCAGATCCACGAGATGCTGTATATCGAGAAAGGCGGAGAGGAGCAGATCGAGGACGAACTCCGGGCTTACGGTCCGCTCATTCCGAACGGCCGCGAGCTCGTCGCCACGGTGATGTTCGAAATTGACGATCCGATTCGCCGGAAGAGTTTTCTCGCCCGCCTCGGCGGGATCGAGGAGACCGCCTTCATCCGCGTTGCCGGCGAGACGGTCACGGGCGTGCCGGAGGCCGATGTCGATCGCACCACCGCCGACGGCAAGGCCTCTTCGGTGCAGTTCATCCACTTCCCCTTCACCGCCGAGCAGATCGCGAAGTTCCGCATCCCGAACGTGGAGGTGATCGTCGGCTTCCACCATCCGACATATGGCCATATGGCGGTGATGCCGGAGGCCGTGCGCCAAGCCTTGGCCAAGGACTTCGACTGACCGCCGGCGGCCGGGCGGTCAATCGAACGTCTCGTCCGGATAGAGGCCCCAAAAGGCGTCGCGCGGGAGCCAGCCTTCGAACTCCTGGACCCGGACGAGGCACCAGTCCGGCCGGCATTCCCGAAGCCGGACAATGACCCCGGGCTCGAGCCGGGCGACCGTGCGGGCCGCGTCGGCCTGCGGCGCGCTCAACATGTCTCGCACCGTCCCCACGACGATGCCGGTGCGCCGTCCGTCGAGCAGGCTCTGATGGACCCAGCCGACCGTGCCTTGCCAGTCACGGATCTTTCGCCAGGTATCGAACTCGGCGATGATCTCCACCGGCATGTGGCGCCGGACGTAGACCCACTCGACCGGGTAGTTGGTGCCGGGGCCGGTCCGCAGATTGACCTCGTCCGACCGAAGCGAAACGAAGCGCGGCACCGGCAGCCCGGTCTCTGCGCCCGCTTTGGCGGCTGGGGCGGGTGACGGGGCCAGCATCGGGACCGCGACGCTCGCCGCGAGGAGCGACAGCCGGATGCGCGCGCCGAGGCGCCGCCGCAGGCTCGACCGCGCAGGAGGACGGAAAGGTCCGGCACGCGCCGGAAGACGCGCCATGGCTGCTCCGGATGGTTAACGCGACCCCTCGTCTCACCTACCGGTCGAGCCCCGTCGGGTCAAGCCGCCGCGATCGCCGACCCGGGTGCCTCTTCCGCGGCCGCAGCAATCCGCGGCTGGACAAGGGGCAACCGTCTTGCTATGGCAAGCGCCGAGCTGCCGCAGGGATTCCCGGAGGAGATTTCTCAAGGAATTCCACGTCCAGATGCATCCGCCCGGAAGCTGATCGATGCCCACGAAACCGCTTGTCGTCGTCACGCGCAAGTTGCCGGACGTCATCGAGACCCGGATGATGGAACTGTTCGACGTCCGGCTGAACCTGACCGACGAGCCGATGACGCAGGCCCAGCTCATCGAGGCGGTCAAGACGGCCCAGGTTCTGGTGCCGACGGTCACCGACCGCATCGATTCGGCGGTCCTCTCTCAGGCCGGGCCGCAGCTCAAGCTCATCGCGTCTTTCGGCACGGGGGTCGACCACATCGACCTGCCAACGGCGCGCCAGCGCGGCATCACCGTCACCAACACCCCGGGCGTGCTGACCGAGGACACCGCCGACATGACGATGGCGCTGATCCTCGCCGTGTCGCGCCGGCTGACGGAAGGCGAGCGGCTGATCCGCTCCGGCGAGTGGCGGGGCTGGGGCCCGACCTTCATGCTCGGTCACCGGATCTGGGGCAAGCGGCTCGGAATCATCGGGATGGGCCGCATCGGCACCGCCGTCGCCCGCCGTGCCCGTGGCTTCGGGCTTGCCATCCATTACCACAACCGCCGCCGCGTCCATCCCGACCTCGAGGCGGAGCTCGAGGCGACCTATTGGGAAAGCCTGGACCAGATGCTGGCGCGGATGGACATCATCTCGGTCAATTGCCCGCACACGCCGGCGACCTTCCACCTGCTCTCGGCCCGCCGGCTGAAGCTGCTGCAGCGCCACGCCTACGTCGTCAACACCTCGCGCGGCGAGGTGATCGATGAGAACGCGCTCGCCCGCATGCTCCAGCGGGGCGAGATCGCCGGCGCCGGCCTCGACGTTTTCGAGCATGCGCCGGCAATCAACCCGAAACTGTTGAAGCTCGACAACGTCGTCCTGCTGCCGCATATGGGCTCGGCCACCATCGAGGGCCGCATCGATATGGGCGAGAAGGTCATCATCAACATCAAGACCTTCATCGACGGCCACCGCCCGCCGGACCGCGTTCTCGAGACGATGTTCTGAGAGAAGAGCGGGCTCGAGAGAAGATTACGCGTCGAATCACCCCTCCTGTTGCGGGAGGGGTGATTCAACGTTCCTCACGCCTTTCGACGCCGTTCTCCGCCACCGTTCACCCAAGCCCCTTGATCGTCGCCTGGGGACCGCAGAGAGGGCAGGTGGGATCGCGCCTGAGGCGGATCTTGCGGAAGGTGGTGGCGAGGCCGTCATAGACCAGAAGGTGGCCCGACAGGCTTTCCCCCAGCCCCAGGAGCTCCTTCAGGACCTCGACCGCCTGCAGCGCGCCGACCATCCCGGCAACGGCGCCGAAGATGCCGGCTTCCTCGCAGCGCGGGATGAGGTCGGGCGGCGGCGGCGTCGGGAAGAGGCAGCGATAGCAGGGGTGGTCCCCGCCGAGATGCGCCTTGAAGGTCGAGATCTGACCATCGAAGCGCAGGAGCGCCGCCGAGACCAGCGGGACCTTCGCGAAGTAGCAGGCGTCGTTCAACAGGAACCGCGTCGCGAAGTTGTCGCTGCCGTCGGCCACCAGGTCGTAGCCCGCGAGGATCTCCATGGCGTTGTCCGCGGTCAGCCGGACGGGATGCGGGACGACCGTGACCCCGGGGTTGATCTCGGCCACCGTCCGCCGGGCGCTCTCGACCTTGGTCTCCCCGAGGCTCGCCGTCTTGTGCACGACCTGGCGCTGAAGGTTCGAAAGCTCGACGACGTCGTCATCGATAACGCCCAGTGTCCCGACCCCGGCCGCCGCGAGATAGAGCAACAGAGGAGAGCCGAGCCCGCCCGCCCCGATCACCAGCACCCGGCTCGCCAGCAGCTTCTCCTGTCCCTCCTCGCCGACCTCGTCGAGGATGATGTGCCGGGCGTAGCGGTGGAACTGCTCGTCGTTCAGGGACAAGGGAACACGGAGCCCTTCGATGGTCAGAGGCCGTCGAACAGCGCCGTCGACAGGTACCGCTCGGCGGAAGACGGCAGGATGACAACGATCTGCTTGCCCGCCATCTCCGGCCGGGCGCCGACCTCGAGCGCCGCGGCGAGCGCCGCGCCCGAAGAAATCCCGACCGGTATGCCTTCGAGCGCCGCCACCCGGCGCGCGGTCGCGAACGCTGTCTCGTTGCCGATGCGCACGATCTCGTCGATCACCTCGCGGTTCAGGATCGGCGGGACGAAACCGGCGCCGATGCCCTGGATCTTGTGCGGCCCCGGCGGGTTGCCCGACAGCACGGCGCTGTCCTCCGGCTCCACCGCGACCATCCGGAGGCCCGGCTTGCGGGCCTTCAGCACCTCGCCGACGCCGGTCAGTGTGCCGCCGGTGCCGACGCCGGATACCACCACGTCGACGCGGCCTTCGCTGTCGCGCCAGATCTCCTCCGCTGTGGTCCGGCGATGGATCTCGGGGTTGGCCGGATTCTCGAACTGTTGCGGCATGACCGCGTCGCCGATCTCGCGAAGAAGCTCGCGGGCCCGCGCGATCGCCCCGCTCATGCCCTTTGCGGCCGGGGTGAGCTCGAGCGTCGCACCCAGAAGGCGCAGCATCTTGGCGCGCTCGGCCGACATGCTCTCGGGCATCGTCAGGATCAGCCGGTAGCCCTTGGCCGCGCAGACGAAGGCGAGCGCGATGCCGGTATTGCCGCTGGTCGGCTCGATGATCGTCGTGCCGGGCTTGATTCGCCCGGCCGCCTCCAGCGCCTCGATCATCGCGAGCCCGATGCGGTCCTTCACCGAGGACAGGGGGTTGAAGAACTCGCACTTGCCGACGATCTCGGCGGCGACGCCGGCCTCGGCGGCCAGCTTCGACAGCCGGACCATCGGCGTCGCGCCGATCGTGCCGAGGATGCTGTCATAGATTCGGCCACGGAACTCCGGCTTTGCCCGAGGCGCCGCGGTCGCTGTCTCGTCGGCTTTCATCGTTTGCTTCTGCATGGGAATACCGAATCTAGTTAGGACATGACCGTCAAATGCTGAAGTCGAGGCGGCTCGGAAGCTCGGTCCGGATGCCGGCGGCGCGGGCCCGCTCGCACAGGTCCTCGACCGTGATCGCGTCCAGCTCCGCCATCATCCGTTCCTGCAGCTCGCGCCACAGCGGCCGCACCACCCGCAGGCCGATCTCGGAGCCGTTCTCGGCCTCGATCGGGTCGGGTGCGGCCTCGATCTGGCGCACGATACGCACGATCTCGCCGATCGTGATGCGCCGCCGCTCGCGCGCCAGCCGATAGCCGCCGCGCGGGCCTCGCTGGCCGGCGAGAATGCCTGCCTTCACCAGATGTTGCAGCACCTGCTCGAGATAGCGGCGCGGAATGCCCTGGCGGTCCGAAATCTCGCCGCTCTGCACCGCGCCGCCGCCGCTGTGATAGGCGATGTCGACCACGGCGTCGATGGCGAACAGCAGTTTGCGCGACAGGCGTAGCATCGGCCTCCGTCTCCTAGCGCTTCGCCGCCAGCCCGATAGAGCCCCCGGTTGAACCGAAGCCGCCGGCGCCACGGGCCGTTTCGTCGAGGTCGTCGCGCTCCATCCAGGCGACCCGCGAAACCGGGGCAACGACCATCTGGGCGATCCGGTCGCCGCGCGCGATGGTCACCTCGGCCTCGCCGAGATTGATCAGCAATACCTTGATCTCGCCGCGGTAGTCGGCGTCGATCGTGCCGGGGCTGTTGAGCACGGTGACTCCGGATTTCAATGCGAGACCGGAGCGCGGCCGCACCTGCGCCTCATACCCGTCGGGCAGCGCGATGGCGATGCCGGTCGGCACCAGCGCCCGGCCGCCCGGCGGCAGGCTCATGGTCTCCTCCAGCGCGGCGATCAGGTCCATGCCCGCGCTGGCCGCCGTGGCATAGCTCGGCAACGGCAGGCCGGCGGCGTGCGGCAGCCGCCGCAGCGCGACACGCAGCGTCGCCGCGGCTTCTGTCCCGACGCCCGTCACGACACTGCCCCCGCGCCCGCGAGATGGCGGGCGATCCGCTCCGCGAGTCGCTCGGCCACCGCCTGCTTGGGCAGGGTTGGCCAGTGCTCGACACCATCGGCGGAAACTAGGTGCACCGTGTTCTCCTGCCCGCCGAAGGTGCCGGTGCCCGGCGAGACGTCGTTGGCGAGGATCCAGTCACAGCCTTTGGCCAGGCGCTTGGCGGCCGCGTTTTCGACGACGTTCTCCGTCTCGGCCGCGAAGCCGACGACGAGGCGCGGCCGCTTGTTGCCCGCGGCGGCGATACTCGCCAGGATGTCGGGGTTGGCCACCAGCCTCAGCGTCGGCGCCCCGGCTCCCTTGCTCTTCTTCAGCTTTTGTTCGGCCGGCTCGGCGACCTTCCAGTCGCTCACCGCGGCGGCGCAGACGGCGATGTCGACCGGCAGGGCCGCGCGGCAGGCGGCCAGCATCTCCTCCGCCGTCTCGACGCGCCGGACCTCGACGCCGGCTGGATCCGGCTCGCTCGTGGGGCCGGAAACCAGGACCGTTGCGGCGCCCCGGCGCGCCAGGGCGGCGGCGATCGCATGGCCCTGGCGGCCGGAGGACCGGTTGGCGATGAAGCGCACCGGGTCGATCGGTTCCCGCGTCGGCCCGCTCGTCACCAGGGCGCGCCGGCCGTCGAGGCTTGTTCGCTCGACGAAATGGTCCTCGATCGCCGCCAGGATCGCCGCCGGCTCGGCCATCCGGCCGGCGCCCACCTCGCCGCAGGCGAGGTCACCGCTCTCCGGCCCGATGCGCCGGACGCCGCGGGATTCCAGCGTGGCGATGTTGGCCTGCGTCGCCGGGTGCGCCCACATCACGTGGTTCATCGCCGGCGCCACCAGGACCGGCTTGTCGGTCGCCAGCAGGGCGGTCGTCGCGAGGTCGTCGGCCAGCCCCTGCGCCATCTTCGCCAGGATGTCGGCGCTGGCCGGGGCGACGACGACCAGATCGGCCTCGCGGCTCAGCCTTATGTGGCCCATCTCGCTCTCGTCGGTGAGCGAGAACAGCTCGGTGAATACCTTCTCCTCGCTCAGGGCCGCGACCGACAGCGGCGTCACGAACTCGGCCCCGCCCCGGGTCAGGATGCAGCGCACGGCCGCGCCCCGCTCGCGCAGCCGGCGGATCAGGTCGAGGCTCTTATAGGCCGCGATGCCGCCCGAGATGACGAGCAGGATGCGTTTACCGTCGAGCATCGGGTAAATCCCAGAATTCTACAGTTTCGACCTGTCCTTGAAGGTAAGGACCTTGGCGGGCCGGCGCAAGCCGATAAGCCGCCGCCCCTTTAAAGCATCAGAAGCACGAGAACCGCCAGCAGCGCCACCGCGACCCAGAGAGGCAGGGCGATGCGGCGGATCTCGCGGTCGCGGGCGCGTCGTGCCTCCGGGCTCGGCGTGAGGCCCACATCGGCGATGATGGCCGCCGCCCGCTCCGCCGTGGCGATCAGGCCGGGCAGCCGCGCGAGGCCGTCAAACGCCTCCGCCGCGGCCTCCTGCAAGCGCGCCTCGGGTCCCCGGTTCTCGCGCATCCAGCGGTCGATCAGCGGCTGCGCGAGGGTCCAGATGTTGAGGTCGGGGTCGAGCTGTCGGCTCACGCCTTCGGCCATCAGCATGTTCTTTTGCAGCAGGAGAAGCTGCGGCTGCACTTCCATGTCGAACTGCTCGGCGATGCGGAAGAGCTGCCCGAGCAGCCGCGCGAAGGAGATGTCGTGCAGCGGCCGTCCGAAGATCGGCTCGCCGATCGCCCGGATTGCCTGGGCGAAGCGGTCGAGGGACTGGGTCGGCGGCACGTAGCCGGCGTCGAAATGCACCTGCGCCACGCGCCGGTAATCGCGTTCGAGGAAGCCCAGCAGCATGTCGGCCAAGTAACAGCGCGTCTTGCGGTCGAGCCGGCCCATGATGCCGAAATCGACCGCGCCGATACGCCCCTCCGCGTCGACGAACATGTTGCCCGGATGCTGGTCGCCGTGGAAGTAGCCGTCGCGGAACACCTGCTTGAAGAAGATTGCGGCGGCCCGTTCCAGCACGGCCTCGATGTCGTGCCCGGCGGCGATCAGGCCCGCGCGGTCGTCCATCGGCACGCCGGTCACGCGCTCCTGCGTCATGACCCGCCGCGCGGTCCGGCGCCAGTCGATGGCCGGCACCCGGTAGCTTGGGTCGCCCTCGAAGTTCTGTGCGAGCTCGGAGGCGGCGGCCGCCTCCAGCCGCAGGTCCATCTCGACCGCGACGGTGTCGGCGAAGGTGCGAACGACCTCCACCGGCCGCAGGCGGCGCAGCTTCGGCTGCGTACGCTCGATCAACTCGGCAAGCCACATGAGCAGGTCGAGGTCGCGCGCGAAGGCCCGCTCGATTCCCGGCCGCAGCACCTTGACCGCCACCGCGCCGCCGCGGAAGCCGCCTGGCCCGCCGGCGGGGCCGGCCGCCTCGTTCTCGACCGCGGTGGTGGCGTAATGCACCTGGGCGATCGAGGCGGCGGAGACCGGCACGTCCTCGAAGCTCGTGAACAGCCGGTCGATCGGTGCCCCCAGCTCCGCCTCGATGGTGGCGCGGGCGGCGGCCGCGTCGAAGGGCGGCAACCGGTCCTGCAGCATCGACAGGTCCGCCGCGACCTGGTCGCCCAGCAGGTCGGAGCGGGTGGACAGCATCTGGCCCAGCTTGATGAAGGCCGGGCCAAGCTCGCTGAAGGCGGCGGCGATCCGCTCGCCCGGCCGCTTCTCCTCCAGCCACGGCGCGCGACCGCGCCGGGGCGCGAACAACCGGCCCGTGAACAGCAGGCTCGGCGCTAGGCCGCTTCCTTCGACCGCCGTGTGCAACGAGGCCAGCACGCCATGCCGCGCGAGGATGCGGATGATCGTCAGCAGCCGGAGGATGTTGCGCAGCGCCCGGAGCATCGAAGCCGGTGGCTCCCTCGGACCGGACCTAGAGGCGCCAGGCCGAATGCAGCGCCGCGATTCCGCCGCTCAGGTTGCGGAACTTCACCTGCCCCAGCCCGGCGGCGGCGATGCGCTCCGCCAGCTCCGCCTGCGGCGGAAAGCGGCGGATGCTTTCGACGAGGTACTGATAAGACTCGCGGTCGCCCGCCACCACCTGGCCCAGAAGCGGCAGCACGCGAAAGGAATAGAGGTCGTAGAGATCCGACAGCACCGGAACGGCGACGCGGCTGAACTCGAGGCACAGGAACCGGCCGCCCGGCCGCAGCACGCGCCGCGCCTCCGCCAGGGCGCGATCGATCCGCGTCACGTTGCGCAGCCCGAAGGCGATCGTGTAGGCGTCGCAGCTTCGGTCGGGCAGCGGAAGGTTCTCGGCGTCGCCGGCCACCCAGCCGATGCGCCAGCCCCCGTCCGCACCGCTTTCCGCGCCGCCGATTCCGGCGAGAAGGCCGCGATCGATCGCCCGGTCGCGGCCGACCCGCAGCATCGCCGGCGTCAGGTCGCAGACCGTGATGCGCCCGCCCCGCGCCGCGGCCGCTTCCGGGCCGCCGATCCGGTCGAGGATGCGGAAGGCGATGTCGCCCGTGCCTCCGGCGACATCGAGGAAATGCTGTCCCGGCCGCGGCGCCAGCCAATCGACCATCGTCGTCTTCCACAGCCGATGGATGCCGCCCGACATCAGGTCGTTCATCAGGTCGTAGCGGCCGGCGACGCTGTCGAAGACGGCGCGCACCAGCGGCGCCTTCTCCGATTCCGGCACCGTGCGGAAGCCGAACCAGGTCGTGCGGTTGTCCGCCTGCCGTTCGCCAAGGGGGCCGTTGGGGTCTTCGTTCGTCATGCGGCGGACCATAGCGCGCCGGACGCGCCTGCGCTACCGTGGCGCCATCTTGCGACGAAGGCCGCGATTCTCGAGATTGTTGCCATGCCCGAGCTTCCCGAAGTCGAGACCGTCTGCCGCGGCTTGGCGCTGCGTCTGCAGGGCCGGCGGCTGCTGCGCGTTGACCAGCGTCGACCGGACCTGCGCTTTCCCCTGCCGGAGAACTTTGCCGCGCGCCTGACCGGTCGCCGCATCGAGCGGATCGCCCGGCGGGCCAAGTTCATCCTGGTGCATCTCGACGACGGGACGGTGCTGGTCTGCCACCTCGGCATGTCCGGGCGGATGGTCCTGAGCGACGGCTTGCCCGAGGGCGGGCCGGAGCCGCACGACCACGTCATCTTCCACGCCGACGACGGCACGGTGCTGCGCTTCAATGATGCCCGCCGGTTCGGCCTCATGGACCTCGTTCCCGAGCTGCGGCTCGCGACTCATCCCCTGCTCGCCGGGCTGGGGCCGGAGCCGCTCGGCAACGGGTTCAACGGGCCGGTCCTCGCCGCCGCGCTGAAAGGCCGGGCGACGCCGATCAAGGCCGCGCTCCTCGACCAGCGGGTGGTGGCCGGCCTCGGCAACATCTACGCGTCGGAAAGCCTGTTCTGGGCTGGCCTGTCGCCGCGCCGGCTCGCCCGCACTGTCCAGGGCGCGCGCGCCGAACGGCTGGCCGCCGCGATCAAGCGGGTGCTGACCGAGGCGATTGCCGCCGGGGGCTCGTCGCTCCGCGACTACGTTCAGGCGACGGGCGAGCTCGGCTACTTCCAGCATCGGTGGGCGGTCTACGACCGCGCCGGCCAGCGCTGCCCGACCTGCGATTGCGCGGACGGGCCGGCGGCGCGGGCGGACGGTTTCGGAATCCGCCGCATCGTTCAGTCCGGCCGCGCGACTTTCTATTGTGCTCGGCGGCAGCGCTGAGATACATACGGCGCCATGCTACGCCAGCTCGCCTTCGCCGCTGTGACGGCGCTTCTGCTGGCCGCTGCGGCGGCGCAATCGGCGCAGAACGGCGACTTCGTCGCCGGGGTCGAGGATCTGCCGCTGATGCCCGGCCTGTCGCAGGTGGAGGCGGCCAGCACCGTCTTCGATGCGCCCACCGGCCGCATCGTCGAAGCCTTTGCGGCGGGCCCGGTCACGCGCGAACAGGTCCTTGCCTTCTATGCCGAAACCCTGCCGCAACTCGGCTGGACCGCCGAACGGCCAGGTCGCTTCCGGCGCGAGGGTGAGGAGCTTCGCCTGGAGTTCCTCGGCGGCGAGGATGAGCTGACCGTCCGCTTCACCCTGGCGCCGGATTGAGTCGTTAGGATCGCTTGTGAATCGCCGGGGCCGGACGAGTCGTGTGCGCCGGCCCGATCGCGGAGGGACGCCATGCCGTACCAGAACATCATCGCCGAGAAGAAGGGCCGCGTCGGCCTCGTTACTTTCAACCGGCCGGCGGCGCTCAACGCGCTCTCCGACGCACTCGTCGCGGAGCTCGGTCACGCGCTCGACGCGTTCGAGGCGGACGAGGAGGTCGGCGCCATCGTGCTCACCGGCAGCGAGAAGGCCTTCGCCGCCGGGGCCGATATCAAGGAGATGAAGGACCGCTCCTTCGTCGACGTCTACACGTCGGACTTCATCACCCGGGGGTGGGAGCGGGTCGCCCATTGCCGCAAGCCGGTGATCGCGGCGGTCGCCGGATACGCGCTCGGCGGCGGCTGCGAGGTGGCGATGATGTGTGACATCATCCTTGCCGCCGACACCGCGAAATTCGGCCAGCCGGAAATCACGTTGGGGATCCTGCCCGGCGCCGGCGGCACCCAGCGCCTGACACGCGTCGTCGGCAAGGCCAAGGCGATGGAGATGTGCCTGACCGGCCGCCTGATGGATGCCGAGGAGGCGGAGCGCGCGGGGCTGGTGAGCCGGATCGTGCCGGCGGATCGCCTGCTGGACGAGGCCCTCAAGGTCGCCGAACGCATCGCCGACCTGTCCCGGCCGATCGTTCTGATGGCGAAAGAGGCAGTGAACCGGGCTTACGAAACGACCCTCGCGGAAGGGATCCGGTTCGAGCGGCGTCTCTTCCACGCCGCCTTCGGGACCGAGGACCAGAAGGAGGGCATGGCCGCCTTCGTCGAGAAGCGGCAGCCCCGCTTCAGGAACCGTTGAGCGCCCCGCCGCGGGACGGGCCGGGCGCTTGGCGAAGGCGGCCGGAACCTTGACGCGCGGGCGGATCGGGCGATATAACCCGCCGCTCCCAGGATTTCAGTGAAAGCGAGTTTGGCATGGCTCACCACAAGTCGGCGAAGAAGCGCATTCGCCAGATCGAGAAGCGGACGGAGATCAATCGCGCCCGCATGAGCCGCGTGCGCACCTTCATCAAGAAGGTCGAGGCGGCGATCGCCGGCGGCGACAAGTCCGCCGCGCAGGAAGCGCTGCGCCAGGCGCAGCCGGAAATCCATCGCGGCGTCACGAAGGGCGTGCTCCACCGCAACACGGCGGCGCGCAAGCTGTCGCGCCTGGCGGCGCGGGTCAACAGCCTTTAGGGCACAGCGGCGGTTCGCCGATCGCATCCGGTCCCGGCGCCGTCGGCGGTCGACCGTGCCTGCGTCGCGACGGCTTGGGTCGGTCTGGGAATGGTATTTTTCTTGCGTTCTCTTTTCGATCATATTGCCACGGCCGGGTCCCGCGAGTTAGAGTCTCCCGCGGTGGACGGGAGGATGCTCCAGGGTTAGGCACTAAAGTAATGTGCAAGTAAAACTTGCGGCCTAGTCCTCAATTCAATTGGTCATGCCCGGACGCAGGAAGTCACTGGAGTGATTTTCTGATTCTGTGATTGACCATAACCTGCGCCGCGTCGTTTAGGGGACCTGTTGGTGGGGCGCCGCGGGACGGGGAAGTTTTGGCGTTCGAAGGCGTCAGGCTGTCAGTCGGAAGGATTTCAAACGGCGATGAGCTATGCTGGGGATCTGCGCCCGAGCGAGGCCTGGGACATGCTGGCCCGGGATGCGGATGCCACCCTGGTGGACGTACGTAGCCGTCCGGAATGGACGTTCGTCGGTGTTCCCGATCTGACCGCCCTGGGAAAGAAACCCATCCTGCTTTCCTGGCAGGATTTCCCGACCATGGCCGTGGATCCGGATTTCACCGACCGTCTCGCCGAGGTCGTGCCGTCGCACGACACGCCGTTGCTGTTTTTGTGCCGCAGCGGCGCGCGGTCGCGTGCGGCGGCAGAGGCAATGACGGCCGCGGGATACCGCCGTTGCTACAACATCTCGGACGGGTTTGAAGGCAAGCTGGATGCCGACCGCCATCGCGGCCGGCTTGGCGGTTGGAAGGCGGCCGGTTTGCCCTGGGTTCAGGACTAGATCGGGTTCAGGGCGAGATGCAGAAGGGCATGGCAGGATCAGGCGGAGGGGGCAGCGCCATGAAGACCGACGGACTCGATGCCCAGATCAACGCGCAATGGGCCCGTGTTCGCGGACGGCTTCGAGCTGAGTTCGGGGAGGCGGCGTTCCGAAGCTGGCTCAAGCCACTGACGCTGGTCGGGCATCGCGGTTCGGAGATCCGTGTCGCCGTTCCGACGCGTTTCATGCGCGACTGGATCGTCTCGCATTACGGCGACCGGTTGCGGGCGCTGTGGTCGGGCGAGAACCCGGAGATTCGCGCCGTCGAGGTCGTGGTCGACAGCGGCCGCCCGCAGCTCGCCCGGGCCATCCCGTCCGATTCCGTGGCGGTCCCCACGGGCTTCTCCGCGACGGGCGACGGCGCCGTCGCCGAGGACACGACCGCTTTGGCTCCCGCCGCGTCGCTCGGGATCAACGGCGGCACGCAGGAGGACGTCAGCGCGCCGCTCGACCCGCGCTTCACCTTTGACAACTTCGTCGTCGGCAAATCGAACGAACTGGCCTACGCCGCGGCGCGGCGCGTCGCCGAGGCCAAGACGGTGCCGTTCAACCCTCTGTTCCTCTATGGCGGGGTCGGCCTCGGCAAGACCCATCTGATGCACGCCATCGCTTGGCACATCAAGCGGCGCACCCCCGGCCGCCGCGTCATCTACCTGTCGGCCGAGAAGTTCATGTACCAGTTCATCCGCGCGCTGCGGCACAAGAACACCATGGCCTTCAAGGAGCAGTTCCGCTCGGTCGACGTGCTGATGATCGACGACGTTCAGTTCATCAGCGGCAAGGACTCGACCCAGGAGGAGTTCTTCCACACCTTCAACGCGCTCGTCGATCAGAACCGCCAGGTCGTGATCTCCGCCGACAAGTCGCCCTCCGACCTCGAAGGGCTGGAGGAGCGGATGCGCTCCCGCCTTGGTTGGGGGCTGGTGGCCGACATCCACCCCACCACCTACGAGCTGCGACTCGGCATCCTCCAGTCGAAGGCAGAAAACCTTCACGTCGAGATCCCGACCAAGGTTCTCGAGTTCCTCGCCCACAAGATCACCTCCAACGTTCGCGAACTGGAAGGTGCGCTGAACCGGATCGTGGCGCACGCCACCCTGGTGGGGCGGCCGATCACCCTGGAGACGACGCAGGAGGTATTGCACGACCTTCTGCGCGCCAATGACCGGCGGGTCACGATCGAAGAGATCCAGAAGCGGGTCGCCGAACACTTCAACATCAAGATCGGCGACATGCATTCGGCGCGGCGCGCCCGCGCGGTCGCCCGCCCCCGCCAAGTGGCGATGTACCTCGCCAAGCAGCTCACCTCGCGCTCCCTGCCCGAGATCGGCCGCAAGTTCGGCGGGCGCGACCACACCACGGTGATGCATGCCGTGCGCAAGGTCGAGGAACTGCGCGCGACCGATCACAGCTTCTCCGAGGATGTCGAGCTGCTGCGCCGCATGCTCGAGGGATAGGGGCGGCGCGAGGCTCATTGCTCGGCCTGAGCGACCGATGCCGGGCCGGTCCCAGGCCTTCTTCGCTCGCGATCCGGTCGCGGCGGACCATCGGGCATCGGAAGCCTGCCGGCCCGGCATCTTCGACGCAAATTTCTTACCTTCCGACCGCCTTCTGATATAATGCTTCATGGAGCAGCGCCCTCATCCGGCGGGCCGCTCCGGCTGGCATCGCGCATACCGGCAAGATGCCGCAGAAATCCGTTTCGGGCCGCGCCGGCCGCGGCTCGGGGACGCTTCGACCTTTGACCCTTTGAAGATCCTAGTAGACCCATGAAACTCACTCTCGAACGGAGCGCCCTCCTCAAGTCGCTGGCGCATGTGCAGAGCGTGGTCGAGCGCCGGAATACCATTCCGATCCTGTCGAACGTGCTGCTCGATGCATCCGACGGGACGCTCGGCCTGATCGCGACCGACATGGACCTCACGATCATCGAGAAGGTGCCGGCGATGGTGGCCGACGGCGGGGCGACGACGGTGCCGGCGCATACGCTCTACGACATCGTCCGAAAGCTGCCCGAGGGCGCGCAGATCCAGCTGGAGAGCAGCGGCGACAGCGGCCAGCTCAGCCTGCGCGCCGGCCGCTCGCGGTTCACCCTCGCCACGCTGCCCAAGGAAGACTTCCCGGCGATGGGCGCCGGGGAACTGCCGCATCGGTTCACCCTCACGGCGAACGAGATGCGCCGCCTCATCGACCGGACCCGGTTCGCGATCTCGACCGAAGAGACGCGCTACTACCTCAACGGCATCTATCTCCATGCCGCCGTCGTCGACGGCGCGCACATGCTGCGCGCGGTGGCGACCGACGGTCACCGGCTGGCCCGGGTCGAGCGGCCGTTGCCCGCAGGCGCCGAGGAGATGCCGGGCGTCATCGTCCCGCGCAAGACGGTCGGCGAGCTGCGCAAGCTGATCGAGGAGGCGAGCGAGACGATCGAGGTCGCCCTGTCCGATGCGCGGATCCGCTTCAGTTTCGACGACGTCGTGCTGACCTCGAAGCTGATCGACGGGACCTTCCCTGACTATCAGCGCGTGATTCCGACAGGAAACGACAAGGTGATGGAGGTCGACAGGAAGAGCTTCGCCGAAGCCGTCGACCGCGTTTCCACCATCTCCAGCGAGAAGTCCCGGGCCGTCAAATTGAGCATCAAGGACGACATGCTGGTTCTCTCGGCGACGAGCCCCGAGAACGGCAGTGCCACCGAGGAGCTCGAGGTGAATTTTAAGGGCGAGGGTATCGAAATCGGCTTCAACGCTCGCTATCTATTGGACATCACTCACCAGATTGAAGGCGATGGCGCACAGTTTGCCATGGCCGACGCCGCATCGCCGACGCTGGTGCGCGATGCAGCCGACCCCAGCGCCCTTTACGTTCTGATGCCGATGCGGGTCTAGGCTCGGCCTAAGTCGGACTCCTGGAGGCCAATCGATTCTGACGTCACCGTATCAGCAGGTTTGCGGCGCGCCATATGCAGAAGAGACTGGCCGCCGGGCGGAATGCGCCGCCCCGTCGCCCGGAGTTGCACTCGCGCGTCTGGCGCTGACCGACTTTCGCTGCTACGAGCGCGCTGTCCTGGAGGTCGATTCGCGGCCGGTGGTGTTGACCGGGCCCAACGGCGCGGGCAAGACCAATCTGCTGGAAGCGATCTCCTTCCTGGCGCCCGGCCGGGGGCTTCGCCATGCCGGCCTCGCTGCCATCGACCGGCGGCGCCCGCCGGCGGACGGAACCGGCGACGACGGGGCCGTTTCCGGCTCCGCTTGGGCCGTAGCGGCCCGCGTCAGCCGGCCGGAAGGCGTGGTCGAGATCGGCACCGGGCGCGACGCGGCGGCCGAGCCGGGGCGCGACCGGCGGCTGGTGAAGATCGACGGCGATTTCGTCCGCGGCCAGGCACCGCTCGCCGAGCTGCTCGGCGTGGTCTGGCTGACACCGCAGATGGACCGCCTGTTCCTTGAGGGTGCGGGCGCCCGGCGGCGGTTCCTCGACCGGCTGGTCTACGGCTTCGACCCGGACCACGCCTCGCGGGTGGCGGCCTATGAGCACGCGCTGCGCGAACGGGCGCGTCTGCTCCGCGGCGTGATCCGGGGGGACGGCGCCTGGATCGCCGCGCTCGAGGAACAGATCGCGGCCCGCGGCGTGGCCATCGCCGCCGCGCGCCGGGACCTGGCGGCGCGTCTCGATCGCGCCATCGCCGAGGGCGCGGGCCCTTTTCCCAAGGCGAGTCTGCGCGTTGAGGGCCTGGTGGAATCCTGGCTCGACGAGATGCCGGCGCTGGCGGCGGAGGACCGCCTTCGGGCGCGCCTCGCGGAGATGCGGCCGCGCGACGCCGAGACGGGCGGCGCGGCCGTCGGACCTCACCGCAGCGATCTGGCGGTGGTGCATCTCGCCAAGGGCATGCCGGCGGCCGACTGCTCGACCGGCGAGCAGAAGGCGCTGCTGATCTCGATCGTGCTTGCCCACGCGCGGCTGCAAACGGCGGCGCGGGGCGCAGCGCCGGTCCTTCTGCTCGACGAGGTGGCGGCCCATCTCGACCCATCGCGGCGGGAGGCGCTGTTCGAAGCGGTGCTGGCGGTGGGCGCGCAGGCCTGGCTGACGGGAACCGAAGAAGAGTTGTTTCACCCCTTGGGGGATCGGGCGCAGTTCTTCCGCGTCCGCGACGCGGTCATCACCCCCCGGTGAACGCCGATGATCGCCCATGGTGGCGGCCCTCGCGCCGACGTCTTCGGCGCGTGTGACGAAGTTGGATGAGGACAGAATGCAGAACGCGGGACAGCAGTCGTCCGCTGCCGCAAGGAACGAGTACGGCGCGGACTCCATCAAGGTGTTGCGCGGGCTCGACGCCGTGCGCAAGCGGCCGGGCATGTACATCGGCGATACCGATGACGGCTCGGGCCTGCACCACATGGTCTACGAGGTCGTGGACAATGCCATCGACGAGGCCCTGGCCGGTTATTGCGACCGCATCGACGTGACGCTCGACGGCGACGGCTCCGTTACGATTCGCGACAACGGCCGCGGCATCCCCGTGGACATTCACCGCGAGGAGGGGATTTCCGCCGCCGAGGTGATCATGACCCAGCTCCACGCCGGCGGGAAGTTCGATCAGAACTCCTACAAGGTCTCGGGCGGGCTGCACGGAGTCGGCGTGTCGGTGGTCAACGCGCTCTCCGAGCGGCTGGATCTGCGGATCTGGCGCGACGGCAAGGAGCATTTCATCCGCTTCCGCCACGGCGAGCCCGAGGCGCCGCTCGCCGTCGTCGGCGATGCGGGCGGCCGCCGGGGCACGGAGATCACCTTCCTGCCGTCCAAGCAGACCTTCAGCATGACGGAGTTCGACTTCGCCACGCTGGAGCACCGGCTGCGCGAGCTCGCCTTCCTCAATTCCGGCGTGCGGCTGTTCCTGACCGACCTGCGCGGCGTCGAGCCGAAGACGGTGGAGCTCTTCTACGAAGGCGGTCTCGAGGCCTTCGTGCGTTATCTCGACCGCAACAAGACGCCGCTCCACACGCCGGCGATCACGATGAGGGGCGAGCGGGACGGCATCGTCGTCGAGGTCGCCATGGAGTGGACCGACAGCTACCACGAGACGATGCTGTGCTTCACCAACAACATCCCGCAGCGCGACGGCGGCACGCACCTTGCGGGCTTCCGCGCCGCGCTTACCCGCCAGGTCAACCACTACGCCAATGAAAGCGGGCTCGCCAAGAAGGAGAAGGTGACGCTGAGCGGCGACGACGCGCGCGAGGGCCTCACCTGCGTGCTGTCGGTCAAGGTGCCGGACCCGAAGTTCTCGTCGCAGACCAAGGACAAGCTGGTCTCTTCCGAAGTGCGACCGGTCGTCGAGAGCATCGTCAGCGATCGGCTCAACCAGTGGTTCGAGGAGCACCCGGCCGAGGCGAAGCGCATCGTCGCGAAGGTGGTCGAGGCGGCCGCCGCCCGCGAAGCAGCGCGCAGGGCGCGCGAACTCACCCGCCGCAAGGGCGCGCTCGACGTCGCCTCGCTGCCGGGCAAGCTCGCCGACTGCCAGGAGCGCGACCCGGCGCTGTCGGAGCTGTTCATCGTCGAGGGCGATTCCGCCGGCGGCTCGGCCAAGATGGGGCGCAACCGCAAGTTCCAGGCGATCCTGCCGCTGCGCGGCAAGATCCTGAACGTCGAGCGCGCGCGCTTCGACAAGATGCTGAGCTCGGCGGAAATCGGCACGCTCATCGCCGCGCTTGGCACCGGCATCGGACGCGAGGAGTTCGATATCGGCAAGATCCGTTACCACAAGATCATCATCATGACGGACGCCGACGTCGACGGCTCGCACATCCGCACGCTGCTGCTCACCTTCTTCTACCGGCAGATGCCGGAGATCATCGAGAAGGGCTATCTCTACATCGCCCAGCCGCCGCTCTACCGGGCGAAGAAGGGCAATTCCGGCCGCTATCTGAAGGACGATCGGGAGCTCGAGGACTATCTGATCAACGAAGGCCTCGACGGCGCCGTGCTGACGCTCGGCGACGGCACGCAGGTCGCCGGCGAGGATCTGCGCCAGCTCGTCAAGCGGGCGAGCCTCGCGCGATCCTACATGCAGCCGCTGATCCGCAAGACCGGCGATGCCGCGGTGGTGGAGCAGGCGGCGATCGCCGGCGCGCTCAACCCGGCGCTGCTCGCCGACACGGCCCGTGCCAACGCGGCCGCGGCCTACATCGCCCGCCGGCTCGACCTTCTGTCGCCGCCGGAGGAGCGGGGCTGGACCGGGGAGGTCGATGCGGAGGGCGGGCTCGTCTTCAGCCGCCGCCTGCGCGGCGTGCCCTACCGCTACGCGATCGACGGTTCACTGATCCGCAGCGCCGAAAGCCACCGCCTCGACGCCATGGCGCCGGAGCTGCAGCAGACCTATGAGCGGCACGGCGTGCTGACCGTCAAAGACCGGGAGATCGAGATCACCGGTCCGATCGCGCTCATTGAGGCGGTGATGACGACCGGCCGCAAAGGCGTGTCGGTGCAGCGCTACAAGGGGTTGGGCGAGATGAACCCGGACCAGCTCTGGGAGACGACGCTCGATCCCGAGGCGCGCGCGCTGCTGCAGGTCAAGATCAGCCATGTCGACGAGGCCGAGGAGGTCTTCTCGACCCTGATGGGCGACGTCGTCGAGCCGCGCCGCGAGTTCATCCAGTCCAACGCGCTGAGCGTGGCCAATCTGGACGTGTAGTCCGTTCCGGTCGGTGATCACTGCAGCAATGATTGGGAAACCTTGAAGCTCGTTTCCCAGTCAGCGCCCTGAACGGACTTTCGGGCAAAGCCCGAGGCACTTGCGTCAGAGTTTGAAGCAGAGTCCACGGCGATGCGGAAATGTTCCGTGCCGGGCTAGGAGATGCCGGCGCGTTGGCCAGACAGGCGATCTGGGCTTTGCACTAGGCGACCCGTAAGACCACCCGAAGGCCGGGCCATGCACTCTGCTCTCGCCGGATAATACGCCGCGGCACAGTTCGCGCAGCGGGCGAGACGGTCGCAAGGCATTGAACAATCCGCAAAGGCGGCAATCATAGGGTCTCGTACGCTCCCTAAGGAGGGGACAGGGCGTGACACGCTGGCCCGTGGGATTGTGGCGCTCGCTGTCCGGGACGGGGCTGATCCTGGGAACGCTGTTCTTCGCCGCATCCCTGACGCCCACCCTGGTGCCCCGAACCGCCGTCACCCAGGGCGTCCTCGGTGGGTCCGTATTCGCCGTCGGCTACGGCGCGGGCGTCTTCTTGCGCTGGCTATGGCGCTACATGGAGCTTCCGGTCCCCCGCGACCGCGCTCTCGACATCGCCAACCGCGTCATCGCCGTCCTGTGCGCGGTGACGGCGGCTGCGTTCCTATGGCGCAGCGCCGAATGGCAGAACTCGATCCGTACGCGGATGGAACTCGATCCGGTCGCGAGCGGACACCCGATCACGGTTTGCATCGTGGCGGCGGCGATCTTTCTCCTGCTGCTGGGGCTGGCCCGGCTCTTTGCGCTGGCCATGCGCCGCAGCGCCGGGCATGCTCGTCGCTTCGCGCCGCGACGGGCCGCCAATGTGATCGGAGCCGTCGCCGCGCTGCTTCTGTTCTGGTCGCTCGCCAGCGAGGTCTTCTTCCGGGTCTCGCTGCGCGTCGTCGACTCCACGGCCCAGCAATACGATGCCCTGATCGAGCCCACGGCCCCGCAGCCGAAATCGGCGCTGAGGTCGGGCAGCCCCGCTTCGCTCCTGCGCTGGGAGGAGCTTGGGCGGGCCGGCCGCGAATTCGTCGCCTCCGGACCGAGCGCCCGCGATATCAGCGCCATATCCGGCCAAGACGCGCTCGAGCCAATCCGGGTCTATGTGGGCCTGCGCTCCGCCGAGACCCCGGAGCAGCGCGCGACGCTCGCGCTTGAGGAGCTGAAGCGCACGGGCGCCTTCGACCGGTCCCTGCTCGTCGTCGTCACGCCGACCGGGTCGGGCTGGGTCGATCCGGGCGCGATCGACAGCGTCGAGTATCTGCAACACGGCAACGTCGCCACCGTCGCAATGCAGTACTCCTACCTGGCCAGCCCGATCTCGCTGCTGGTGCAGCCGGGCTTTGGCGAGGCGGGCGCGCGCGCCCTGTTCTCGCGGATCTACGGCTACTGGACCACGCTTCCGAAGGACAGGCGGCCAAAGCTCTACCTGCACGGCCTCAGCCTCGGCGCCATGAACTCCGAGCGGTCGGCGGAACTGTTCGAGATTCTCGAGGATCCGATCCACGGCGCCCTATGGAGCGGTCCGCCCTTCACGAGCCGGATCTGGCGCTGGGCCACGACGGAGCGGAACGCCGGCTCCCCGGCATGGCTCCCGCGATTCCGGGACGGCTCACTCATCCGGTTCATGAACCAGAACGGGCTGTCCGGCCGGCCGGAGGGCGGCTGGGGCCCGATACGCATCCTCTACCTGCAATATGCGAGCGACGCGGTCACCTTCTTCGACCATCGCTACCTCTATCGCCGGCCGGACTGGATGGTGCCGCCGCGCGGTCCGGACGTGTCGCCGGAGCTGCGCTGGTATCCGGTCGTCACGATGCTCCAGCTCGCGCTGGACCTGCTGATGGCGTCGACGACACCGATGGGCTACGGCCATGTCTATGCGCCGGCGCATTATGTCGACGCGTGGCTGACACTCACGGATGCGACAGGATGGTCGCCCGACCGGATCGCCGAGTTGAAGGTGCATCTGACCCGGGCGGCGGCGATGGACATCGCCGCACCCGATGACGCGGAGGAGCCCTACGCCAACCGCGGCGGCTGATACCAGGATGGCGCCGTGGCGTCAGATCTCCTCCGGCATCAGGTCCCGCTCGAGGCCGGAGCGAGCCTCGGGATTCTCGCCGCATGTCAAGCAAAGGTCCTGCGCCGGAGCAACAGGCCGATGACGACCGGGTCGCTCGGCCGGCAGACGGAAAAAGCGGCGGCCCCGAAGGGCCGCCGCTCCCGCGAAGGCACAGACGGAGGTTACGCCGCCTTCCGGCGCCGGATGAGGCCGAGCGCGGCGAGGCCCACTCCGAACAGGGCCAGGATCCCCGGCTCCGGCACGGCCGTTTGCGGCCCCCTGATCCTGAGGTTCGTGTTGAATCGCGTAAGGCCACGTTCCGTGGTGGTGAAGCCGATGCAGTCGGCAAGGCCGAACAGGCCGCATTCGTCCGCACTGAGCGGCATCAGCTCCTCCGATCCGAATATCAGCGTGTAGGTCTCGCCCTCGAAGTCGAATGTCTGTGCGGTTTCGCCGGTGGCGACCAGCAGGAAGATGTCGTCGCAGGTGCTGGTCGAATCGAAGCCGCAGGGGCTCTTGTTCTCGGTTTCCATGAACAGGAAATCGAAGAACGTCTCCATCGGACCGACCGACCCGCCTGCCGACGGCACAGAGGGCGTGAGCGTCGCCTGGATGCTCAGCTTGCCGCTCATCAGGTACTCGTCCTGCAAATGCGTCGGGATCGGATTGTTGAAATGCGTCATTTGCGGACCCGCCACCGCGGCGCCGTTCGTAACGAGGTTGTTGCCCGTCACGACGCTGTCGACTTCCAGCGCGCTTCGCGGTCCTTCGAAGCTCTGCGGCCATTCGAGGCGGGTCGCACCGCCCAGGACCGGGTTGGGGTTCAACCCGATGGTCCCTCCCGGCGTCCATTCGGTGAACGCGTTGTTGATCTCATAGCTCCAGGTCGAGATCGGGGCCGCAGCGGCCGGATCGGCCGCACCGGAAAGCAGCAGGATTGCCAGTGCACCGCCTCCAGCGAGCTTTTGCCAATGTGTCATCAACTCCGTACTCCGTGTTCATGAACTCAGCCCCCGGCCGGCTTCGCGGGGTTCGCTTGCGCCGACCGGTGACCCGGGTCGGCTTGCAGCAAGCCCCGTACCAGACGCGCTAATGACCTGGTTTTCATCGGGTTTTGACGGCAGTGGTGGTGGCGGGGTCGCGGTGCGGTGCGATCTTGTTAATAATTGTTAAAATTCTCGACGCCGGTTCGGTGCATAGCCAAGCCGGTTCGGCTACCGGCAGTAGCGAATATCGGGCAAATCGTTAACAAATATCCTTAACAACAAGGTCTTATCAGCCGCTCTGCGGCTCGCCGGCGCTGTAAATTTCGTCGACAGGCGAAGGCCTCTCCGCCCGTGCATCATGTTCGACCGCTCGGGGCGCGGAGCCGCCCCTGCCGCCGGCGTGCACGGCCTCGGGCGCCCTAAGGGCGCCGGAGCAGAAGAATCGACCCGGGCCCGGGCGCCTTACGACCGGGCCTCCGTCGCGGGGGTATCCGGCACAAGCAGATCGGGATCGAGGGTGTTCGGGTCGAGGCGCTGCGCCCAGCAGATGATCGGGATCCGATCGCCTTGCGGACCGCCGCGGACCGGATTGACGAACTCCCAGGCAATCTCACCCTCGGGCGTGACTTCGACGATGCGGCCCCCGCTCGATTCCGTGATCAGCGTATTGCCGTTTCCGAGCCGCTGCTGGGAGGCGCGGATCTGGCTGTTCAGCGGCCGGTCGGCGGTCCCGGCATATTGCCAGACGATCTCCATCGTCCGCGGATCGAACTCAATCACCCGCGATCCACCTTCCGGGGTGTCGAAATGGCCGTAATTGTCGAACAGGAGGATATGTCCGTTCGGTAAGATGTCCGGATCGTGCTGCCCGATCCAGGGGCCGCGCGCCGCCCAGACGAGTTCTCCGCTGTCGGGGTCAAGCACTCCAATGGCCCCGAGTTCCCGGAAGGACAGCAGGATCTGCCCGGGCTTGCCGAACGGAAAGCGTGCCGCGGTCTCCTCGGTGATGACGTCCACGGTGTTCGCGTGGAGCGGGTCGCCGACGGCGTACCAGGAGACGGTGTGCAGCAGGTGCCGGTAGGGCGACGCGGCGACGGCGTCGATCAGCGGGATCTTCCTGATCTCTTCGCCCTCGGGCGACAGGACGACGAGGAAGTCGTCGAGCCGCGGTGACGCGATGTTCCCGTACCCGTCGAGCGGCCTGTCCGTGAAGTCGTGGGTCAGCGCATAGATCCGCCCGTCGGGCCCGATGTCGATGTCGTGATGGGCATGGTCCAGATAGCTCCAGATCACCTCCGAATTGCGGTCCAGCTTGACCACACCATAGCCGTAGGGCGTGTCGCCGACGCCCTCATAGACCGCGAGAAGGTCGCCGTTCGGATAGACCACCGCCTTGCGAAAGTAGACATAGGGGTCGGGCTGCGGCTCCTTCACCGCCGCGCCGTCGTCCCAGACGGTGCTGAACGGCCGGCGCCATTCGTGCAGCACCGTTCCGTCCATCGACACCAGAAACGCCGCGGCGTCGTGGCCCGAGGTGTAGAGCGTCACGCCCTCCTGCGCGCGCGCGGGAAGATGGACCGTGACGCCCTTGTCGGGCCAGCGCGCCGGATGCCAAAGGTCGGAGGCATAGACGTCCTGGTAAGCGGTCATCTTGTCGTAGAGCGCCCTGGCGCCCTGGTAGGCGCGGGCGATCTGCGCGCCGGGGAAGACGTCGGCCGCGGTCAGGACGGCGCCCGCCACCAGGGCAAGCGCCATCAGCGCCGCCAGAAAGCCCGCATACAGGACCTTGTCGAGCCGGGAGCCCGTTTGGCCGTCCTGGGCCGTACCGTCCCGATCCTGTTGCCGATCCATGCCTCGCAATGCCCTCCTCGTTCCGTGCGGTTTCCGCATCCCAGGCAACCGGCGGATTACAGTTAAAATGTGGCTCGGGCAACCGTCGCCACACCGCCGCGACCGTCGGGGGACAAGCGCATGGCGCCTCTCACTTTTTCCGCCCGATAATGCCACGCACAGACAACAAATAATTTGGCATCACTGAAACAGGGCCGAGGGCCGATAGGTAAATGCTATCGCCCTCTTTGTCTTGGCTTTATCAAGAAACGGAGGCGTAATGCGAAATGAATCTGCCGAACTGAGGAATGAAGTCAACGAATCAACTTTTCCGGATCTGGACGAGGTCATGAACTTTTCCGGTTCTTCCGTCGACGTTGAGCAATTTGGTGCAACGGCCAATGACGGGACCGACGACACCGCCGCGATCCAGGCGGCGCTCGATCATCTCCAGCAGAACGGCGGCACGCTGAATTTCGAGGCCGATGGCGTCTACACCCTCACCGGAGGGCTGCTCCTGGACGGTGCGGAGGGCTTCAAGATCGACGGGAACGGTGCGACGATCCGGGTGGCGGACGATGCCTCGCTCGAGGAAGGCGCCGCTCTTCGGATCAACGACTCCAGTGACTTCGCCGTCACCGACCTTGCCATCGACACCGGTCTCACCGCCGGTGACGATGACGGCGACGTCGCCGTCGGCTCCGCGGACGATGCGGCCGGTACCGATGACGGCCAAGGCGCCGACTCCTCGGCGGGCGCGTCGTCTGTCGTCGCTCTCGAGATCACGGGCGGGGAGGACTTCTACCTGTCCGACGTCTCGTCCGTCGGCTTCGAGAACATCGGCGGGCCGGCGGTCAATCTGAGCGTGCTGGGCACCGCCGCCACGGACGACGCCGTGGCCTCCGAGGATGACCTCGGCGTGGCGGAAGGCGGCGATGACGCCACCGACTCGGCGGAAACCGAAACCCAGACTCAGGCCGGGATCGCCGCGTCCGAAGGCGCCGACGATGACGGGGCCGACCAGGGCGCCGCCGCCGGGGAAGCCGCCGAAAAGGCTGGCGCCGCCGAGGATGTCGCCACGGATGATGCCGCCGGTGACGATACGGCCGGCGACGGCAGCGACGCGGCGGCGGATAGCGCGGCCGCGACGGAGGCCGGCGAAGCCGATCCGGCGGACGGCGGTGAGGACGATGCTGCACTTCAGTCGGCGGGCGCGGCCCTGGGCGGCGAGACCGATCAGGACGGGCTCGACTTCAGCGCGGTCATCGATGAGGGCACTGCCCCGCAGCCCGACCCGATCGAGGATCAGTCGATTCTCGATGGCCTGAACGGAGTCGGGGACGACACGGCCGCCGCTTCGTTTGACGCGGTGGAGTCCGGATCGGACGACGTCTCGTTGCTCGGCGTCAACGCCGACGCCCAGATGCAGCACCTGGGCGACTTCGCCACGAGCTAGGCGCGACGGCCGTCAAGGGCGCGGGGGACCGGCACGGTGTCACCGGAAACGGGCGCCGTGCCGGCGCGCCCCTTTCCCTGAAGCTGCCTTCAGGCCGACTCCGCCGCGGCGAGCCGGTCGAAGTCTTCTCCCTCGGCGACGCAGAGGATGACCTGCTCCAGCTCTTCCGCCATGCCCTTGCCGAGCGCCCGGGCCCGGGAATCGCTCTTCGGCACCTCCCAGTAAATGAAATGGCCGCCGTCGCGGGCGGCGGCGCGGGCGGTCGCGGCGATCAGGGTGCGGCCGAGTCCCCGGCCGCGCGCTGCCGGTGTGACGTAGAGGTCCGAAAGGAAGGCGCCGCGGGCGCTGCTTTCCGTGTCATAGGCGGGCACGAACAGCGCGTAGCCGACCGGGATCCCGTCCCGTTCCGCGATCAGGGCGGCGAAAGCGGCCCCGGGGCCGAAGCCGTGGGCGCGCAGGACAGGCTCGGCCTCCGCCGGGGGCGACCGGTGCGTCTCGGCCTTGAACGCGCCCAGCATCGCGGCGAGCGCGCCGCCGTCGGCCGGCCGGGCCGGGCGGATGACGGCCGGCGCCGACAGCGGCGCGGCGCCCTTCGCCAGGCGCTCGAACCGCTCCGCGGCGACGGAGCAGATCAGCGCCCCGTCCCGTTCCCGGCCGATGGTTTCGTAGAAGCGGCGCGCGGGCGCGTTGTGGCGGAGCACGCCCCACCCCAGCCGACGCGTCCCCAAGCGCCGCCCGGCACGGGCGGTTGCCGCCATCAGGGCGCGGCCGGCTCCCAGTCGCCGTGCCGTCTTTTCGACATAAAGATCGGATAGGTAGACGCCCCGCGCGAGCCGGCCCGTGTCGTAATCGGGGTGGTGGAGCGCGTAGCCGATGACGGTGCCGTCGCGTTCGGCGACCAGGCAGGCGAAGGCGGGACTTTGGCCGAACCCGTCGCGCCGAAAGGCCTCGGCCGAGAACCGCGAAGGTGGCCCGCCCTCCTCACGGGACAGAGCCGCCGCCATTTCGGCGACGCGCTCGCCGTCGCGGGGCGTTGCCGCGCGAATGACGAAAGGGGAACGAGAGACAGGCATGGACTCCGTCATTCGCCGAAGCAGGGGCGCAGTGATGCTGCCATGCGGCTCCGGGCCAGGCAATTGGCCGAGAAGCCCGCAACACAGTCGGCGGCGCCGTCCGCGTCGGGCAGTTCTATTGGCATCCCCACGGCGAATCTCGTAAACAGCGGGTCGATGGCACAGAAGAAATCCCGACCCTCTCGCAACGGCCGCCGAACCGCCGGCCGTTCTCACACAGGCAACGGGCGAGGCAACGGTGGTGGGCGTCGTTCCGGCACCGCCAAGTCGCGCACCGCCCGCCGGTCGATCCTTCCCTTCTTGGTCAAGTGGAGCGTCGTTGCCTTGGTCTGGGCGGCCTTCTTCGCGCTGTGCTTCACGGCCTGGCTGGCCTACGACCTGCCGGACGTCTCCAAGCTGAACGAGATCAACCGCCGCCCCAGCGTGACGCTGCTCGCGTCCGACGGCACCGTCATCGCGACCTACGGCGACTTGTACGGCGAGCCGGTCCGCCTCGCCGACCTGCCGCCCTATCTGCCGCGGGCCGTGCTGGCGACCGAGGACCGGCGGTTCTACGAGCATTTCGGCGTGGACCCGATCGGCCTTGCCCGCGCGCTCTACGTCAATCTGCGCGATTGGGAGCTCTCGCAGGGCGGCAGCACCATCACGCAGCAGCTTGCGAAGAACATCTTCCTGACGCCCGAGCGGACGATCCGCCGCAAGGGCCAGGAGATACTGCTCGCTCTCTGGCTCGAGCACAAATTCACCAAGGACCAGATCCTCAGCCTCTACCTCAACCGGGTCTATTTCGGCGCCGGCACCTATGGCGTCGACGCGGCGGCGCGGCGCTTCTTCGGCAAGCCGGCGGCGGCGGTAACGGTCTACGAGGCGGCCATGCTGGCGGGGCTCCTGAAGGCTCCCTCGCGCTACAACCCGTTGTCGGATCCGGATGCCGCGGCCGCACGGGCGGAGCTGGTGCTCCGGAACATGGTCGCGGCCGGCTACCTCACCGCCGCGCAGGCGGAGCAGGTGGCGCAGAGCCAGGGCGGTGCCGGCGTCGTCGTGGCCGCGCCGACGGGCCGGTACTTCGCCGACTGGGTGCTGGATCAGGTCTCGGGCTATGTCGGCTACAGCGACCGCGACCTCGTGGTCGTCACCACCCTCGATCCGCGGCTGCAGCGCATCGCCCAGGAGGAAATGACCCGCCTGCTGGCGGAGCACGGCGCCGAGGCGAAAGTCCAGCAGGGCGCCCTGGTCGCGATGACGCCCGACGGCGCCGTCCGCGCCATGATCGGCGGCCGCGCTTATGCCCGCAGCCAGTTCAACCGCGCGACCCAGGCGCTGCGGCAACCGGGCTCGGCCTTCAAGCTCTTCGTTTTCCTCGCCGCCATGGAAAGCGGCCTTACGCCCGACAGCCGGTTCGTGGACCGGCCCATCTCGGTCGGCAAGTGGAGGCCGGACAACTACAACAACCGGTACTACGGCGAGGTAACGCTGCGCGAGGCCTTCGCCCGGTCCCTCAACAGCGTCGCGGTCCAGATCTCGGAGCGGGTGGGCCGCGACGCCGTGGTGGCGGCCGCGCAGCGCCTCGGTATCACCAGTGACCTCGCCGCCCATCCGAGCATCGCGCTTGGCGCCAGCGAGGTGTCCCTGATCGAGCTCACCGCCGCCTACAGCGTCTTTGCAAACCAGGGATACGGCGTCTGGCCGCACGGCATCGAGGAGATCCGCGACAGCCGGGGGGTGATCCTCTATCACCGCTCCGGTTCCGGGCTCGGCCGTCTGGTCCGTCCGGGCGACGTGGCGGAGATGGTCGATCTGATGACCGCGACGGTGGAGTGGGGCACGGGGCGTCAGGCCGGTCTCGATCGGCCCGCCGCCGGCAAGACCGGCACCAGCCAGGACTTCCGCGACGCCTGGTTCGTCGGCTTCACCGCCGAACTCGTTACCGGCGTCTGGCTCGGCAACGACGACGGCGCGCCCATGGCGGCGATCTCCGGCGGAACCATGCCGGCCCGGCTCTGGCAGGGCTTCATGAGCCGGGCGCTGGAGGGTCGGCCCGCCCGGCCGCTGCTGGCCCCGGCCATCGCGGAAGCAGCGCAGCAGCCGGGTTCGGGCGCCCAGGCCCGATCCGCGGGCGGCGCCCAGGCGGGGGCGCCGGGAGAGCAGAGCACGCTGGAGAAGTGGCTTGAGCGCATCACCAGTCTGAACCGGAAACGGGATTAGCCGGGGCGTCCGGCCCGTCATCCCCGCACGAGGCCGGGGCAAAACGGTCGGCGACGGTCAGGGCAAAGGACGAAAGCCGGGGCGGGGAGAGCTCTGGCCCGGACCGTCAGCAACCGTAGCGGTGGAGGGCCGGCCCGTGCCGGTGGAGCCAGGCGCGGGCGCCTTCGACATCGCGCGTCAGCGTGCCGCACAGCTTCCAGAAGCGCGGCCCGTGGTTCAGTTCCTTCAAGTGGGCCACCTCGTGCGCCACGACGTAGTCGAGGACCGGGCGCGGGGCGAGGATCAGGCGCCAGGAGAAGGACAGGGCGCCCGTGGGCGAGCAGCTTCCCCAGCGGCTCTTCGGGTCGCGGATGGTGATCCCGGCGATCTCACGGCCGATCTGCGCCGCCTTGCGCCGGGCCCGCCGCTCGATCTCGCGCCGCGCCTCGCGCTTCAGCCATTCGGTGAGCCGCTCCGACAGAAGCGCAGGGTCGCCGCCGACATGGATCTCCTGGCCTTCGCGCCAGATCGCCGGCCGCGATTGCCGCCGGTGGCGGATGCGGTGGTCGACGCCCAGAAAGGGGATGACTGCGCCATGCTCGAAGCGCACGGCCGGCGGCAGCATCGCCAGCCGATCGCGGATCCAGCCCTTGTTCATGAGGGCAAAGCGGCGGCCCTGGTCGCGGCTTGCGCGCGTCGGCAGGACGATGACGACCCCCGCAGTGCCGTGATCGAGCCGGATGATGATCCGCCGCGCCCGCTTGTTCTGCTGGAACACAAGGGGAACAAGGCGGTCCCCCAAGGGCAGGACCTGCCTCTCGGACGACTCGTTCCTCATGCCTTGATTCGCCGCAAGCCGCCCCGTTCGGCCGCCCGGCCGCCGCGTCCGACCGGCGGCCTTGGGACGGGAGGGCTCGGCGATGGAGCGACTTTTCGGCATATCGTCTCTATAGCCCGGCCCCCCCGTTCCGGGCAAGATGGCCGCTCGCGGTTAGGTATTTGTTCCTGTGAATTTCCGGGGCCGCTTGGCCTCCTGGTCGATCAGCGCGCGCTTGCGTTCGACGCCCCATCGGTACCCTCCGAGGGCGCCGTCCTGGCGCAGGGCCCGATGGCAGGGGACGACCAGCGGAACGGGGTTTGTGGCGCAGGCGCGGCCGACGGCCCGCCGGGCCTTCGGGTCGCCGAGAGCGCGAGCAATCTCGCTGTAGGTCCGGGTCTCGCCATGCGGGATCCGCCGCAGCTCTTCCCAGACCCGGCGCTGGAAGGCCGTGGCGCGGATGTCGAGGGGCAAGTCCACATGCGGCTCCTCGCCCGCGATATAGCGCAGCAGGGCCGCCACCGCGGCGCCCAGCGCGGCGTCCTCCCGGCGGATCTCCTCGGCCGCCGGAAACTCCCGCCGCAGGGCCCGCTCCAGCTCTTCGTCCGTCTCGCCCAGGCCGACGAAGCAGATGCCGCGCGCGGTCGCCGCCACCAGCAGCCGGCCGAGCGCCGAATCGGCCAGGGCGTAGGCGATTCGGGCATTCCGTCCACCCTTGGCATAGGTCGCCGGTGTCATGCCGAGGGCCGCTGCTGCCCGCTCGTAGACCCGGCTGGAGGAGCCGAAGCCGGCGTCATAGGTCGCGGCGGCGACACCGTCGCCCTGCTGCAGCCCGGCGCGGAACCGCGCGAGCCGCCGCGCATCGGCATATTGCCGCGGGCTGACGCCCATGATCCGCTTGAACATCCGCTGCAGATGCCAGGGGCTGACCCCGCAATGGGCGCCGAGTTCGGCCAGGGTGACGACGCCGTTCCCCGCTTCGCAGTTTGCCGCCTCGTCGTTCCTTGCGCGCGACACGGTCTCACCGGTTTCGGGATCGTTGGCCACCGAGCCGGTGCCGATCCGCGCCTCGATGAAGCGGCAGGCGCGCTGGACGACCGCAACCTGGGGATCGGTCGGCCGGGATTCCGCGGTCCGGGACTCGGTCGCGGCCTCTGTTTGCGGCGGGGCGGGATACTCCTCCTTCGTCTGCAGCATGGCGGTCATCCTGTTGCGGGTGGCATACATCCCCCTGATTAGGGGGGTGCCGTCGTTCATTCTATCCGATGCTTGCGCGCCGTGGGGGCGGTCGCTGATCGAATCGTGCGCCCGCGCGTTCCGTGCCGATCGGGTTGGCCTCCGTCGCGACGGTCGGAAAACGGCGCTACGGGACGATCTCAGAAATCGGAAAAATGGTTACGGGCGAAACGCGATCGGATAACGACCCGGCCCGCGTTCCGCATGCCCGCGTGGTTTCAGCGGCCGTCCGCCCTCGGTATCCGTCGGAGGGATCATTCCGTCCACGCCACCACGTGATCCTCGAGCTCCTCGTCCGGAACCGTGTCCTCGCTGACGGCGCGGCCGCGGACGGAGATGCCGGCTCGGTGGACCGTCTCCGGGTCGCCGGAGACAAGCGGATGCCACCAGTAGAGGTCGCGCCCCTCGTCGATCAGACGATAGGCGCAGGTGGCGGGCAGCCAGGAGAGCCGGCCGACCATGTCCGGCGTCAGCCGGACGCAGTCCTCGACCAGGGCCTTGCGGAGGCGGTAGCTGCGGCAGCGGCAGCTCTCGGGATCGAGCAGCCGACAGGCGACGTCGGTGTACTCGACCGCGCCGGTGTCCTCATATTCGAGCTTCAGCAGGCAGCATTTGCCGCAGCCGTCGCACAGCGATTCCCACTCGGATTGGGTCATCTCGGCGAGGCTCTTCGTCTTCCAGAACGGGGCGTCGCCCATGACCCTATCCTCGGCGGAGTCGGCGGCGGTGCTCCTCACGCGTTGGCGCGGATGAAGGCGCTGACCCGGGGGCGGATTTCCTCGCGCCACCGCCGGCCGTTGAAGATTCCGAAATGGCCGACGCCCGGCTGCAGCCAGTGCGCGCGCCGCTCGTCGGGGATACCGGGCGTAAGGTCGTGGGCGGCGCGAGTCTGCCCGACGCCGGAGATGTCGTCCCGCTCGCCTTCCACCGTCATCAGCGCGGTCTTGCGGATTGCCGCCGGTTCCACCCGCACGCCTCGGTGCATCATGCGGCCGCGCGGCAGGGCGTGCTCCTGGAACACGGTCCGGATCGTCTGCAGATAGAACTCCGCGGTCAAGTCCATCACGGACAGGTACTCGTCGTAGAACCGCCGGTGTGCGGCCGCGCCCTCGCCGTCGCCCCGGACGAGGTGACGGAACAGCTCCAGATGGGCGCCGACGTGGCGGTCGAGGTTCATCGACATGAAGCCGCTGAGCTGCAGGAACCCCGGGTAGACCCGACGCGGATAGCCCGGATAGTAGAACGGAACCTGGTGGATTACCGTATTCTCGAACCAGGACAGCGGGCGGGAGGTCGCGAACTTGTTGACCGCCGTCGGGCTGATCCGCGTGTCGATCGGACCGCCCATCAGCGTCATCGAGCGCGGCTGTGCCGGGTCGCCCGCCGCCGCCATGAGCGCCACGGCCGCAAGCACGGGCGGCGAGGGCTGGCAGATCGCCAGCACGTGAACCTCGGGCCCAAGGAGCCGCAGAAACGCCATCACGTAGTCAATATAGTCGTCGAGGTCGAAGGACCCCAGGGTAAGCGGCACGCTGCGTGCATCCGTCCAGTCGGTGATGTAGACGTCGTGATCGGGCAGCAGGGCCTCGACCGTGCCGCGCAGCAGCGTCGCGTGGTGCCCGGACATGGGTGCCACCACCAGGACCCGCGGGTCCGCGCCCGGGTCTGGCAGATCGCGCTCGAAGCGGATCAGCCGGCAGAACGGCCGGACGGCCACCGTCACCTCGCGCACCGCCCTGCGCTGCCCGGCGACCACCGTGTGGTCCAGCCCGAATTCCGGCTTCGCGTAGTGACGGGTCACCCGCTCGAACAGCTCGCAGGCCGCCGCTGCGGCGCGTCCGGCGAGCGTGTAGGACGGCGGCAGGAGCGGATGGGTAAGAAGGTGCTGCAGCGCCTCGGCGGCCAGCCGCGCCGGGCCAAGCGCCGAAAGCTGCGCGTCGCGCGCCTGATAAAGCATGAAGACCTCGATCCGGAATCCCCTGCGGCGATTATCGCGCGGTCCGGAGCAGGGTCAATTGGGGAGTTTAAGAAGATGTTAACGGGCCCGGCGGGCCGTCTGACTCAAGAAACCCGCATTAAAGATGCTGCCGGATGGTTTCGGCCATTTCCTCCGGTGCGGTGCCGGGGCCGAAATGGGTGAGATACCGTCCGTCCGGCCCCATCAGGTAAATGAACGAAGAGTGATCCATCGTGTAAGCGCCCTCCTGGCCCGTCTCGACCCGGGCGTAGTAGACCCGGTAGGCCTTGGCCACGGCCGCGATCTCCTCCGGCGTTCCGGTGAGGGCCACCAGCCGCGGATGAAAGTACGCCGCATAGGCGCTCATCTGTTCCACCGTGTCCCGCTCGGGGTCGATGGTGATGAAGATCGGCGTCACCTTCTCCGCGTCGGCGTCCAGAAGGTCCAGCGCCGTGGACATCGCCTGCAGTTCCGTCGGGCAGACATCCGGGCAATAGGTGAAACCGAAATAGATCAGCTTGAGCTGGCCGGCGAAGTCTTTGTCGGTCCGGCGCTGTCCGAACTGGTCGGTCAGCGAAAACGGCCCGCCGATCGACACCGACGTCGCCCCGGCCGTCCGTTCCGTCGGCGTCCGAAGCAATGTCCAGCCGACGAAACCGGCCAGGACCAGGGCCAGCACGAGCGAAACCAGGGCGACGATTCGGGCAAGGGGCGTCTTCGGCATGGCTGGAATATAAGCGCGAACGCCCGCGATGCCACCGTCGTGGTCGCCTGTTTCGGATTCCAGGGGCGCGGCAAATCACCGCGCCGGATGGCGCCTCTTCGCCGCCGGCTTCAACGGGGCGCAGCCGCAGCCTTCAATAGGGCGCGAGCGCGTGACGCAGCATGTCGGCGTTCGGGTTCGAGAAGCTCCGCTGGATGACAATGGCGTAAGGCGTCGCTCCCTTGCCGTAGTAGGCCTCGTTCCACGAGTCCCGCTTCAGGATCGCGGCACCCTCGAACGAGACGCCGCCGAACAGGCCTGCGGTCTTGGCGAAGCTGTAGACATCGGCGCTCAGGTTCGTCGTGGTGTCGGCGCCGAGTCCCTTGCCGAGCGGCCCCGCCGCCAGGCTGATGTCGCCACCGAACTTCATCTGGTTGTCGAGGATCGCATCGAGCGCCTTCTGGCTCATGATCGTGAAGATGGCCTGGGAGACCTGGCCGCCGATCTGCAGGCCGACGCTGCCGGCCGCCAGGGTATAGAAGGCCGGGTAGCTCCAGCCCTCCTGTCCGTCGCCGCGGACCACCAGCACCCCGGTACCGCCCTCGCCGCCGATGATGAAGCCGCCCTTGACCAGTTCGGGAAAGATCAGCAGTGCCTTCGCCTTCTGGACGTAAGCCGGAAGTTCCGTGAATTCTGGATCCGTGGTCAGCTTGTCGAAGGTGATTCGTGCCCTGTCGATGATCTCCTGCTGCGCGGACAGCGCCGCCGCTGGCCGTGCCAGCCCGGCGCCGAGCAAAAGCAGAAGAAGGCTGACAAAGATCGGTCCGGTCCGTGTCATCGATCCATCCTTCCAGGGTCCCAATTCGATCGCCCGGCGAGCTCGACGGCCCGGGACGCCTTCGCCGTGTAACGGAAGCGCGAGAGTTTGGCAATTTCAGGGCAGAGGCTCATAGACCGAACGGCGCCTTCGGATGCAGGTTAACGGTCGTGACCCGCCAGGCCCCGCCGCCCGTCACCGTGCCGGGCTCGTCGATGTGGTCGAGCCGCGTGAGCGAGCAGTTGTCGATCACGAAGGAGAGCGCGCGCTCCGGCTCGAGACCGAGTGCGATCGCCAGCGCGGCGCGGATCGATCCGCCATGGGCGACGGCGACGATGTCCCGCCCGCGATAGGCTGCCGTCAGCCGTTCCACGGTGGCGGCGACGCGCTCCACCACCTGTTCGAAGCTTTCGCCGCCCGGCGGCGCTTCGTGGGCCGGTGCAAGCCAGAATCGGTGCCAGGCGTCGGCGTTGCGCCGACTCTTCAGCTCGTCGATGGTCAGGCCCTCCCACTCGCCGAAATGCTGCTCGGCGAGTCCCGGTTCGATCAGGGGGCGAGGCAACGGCTCAGGGGATGAGTCCGGCTCCCCGCCGGCGCCATTCGCGGCACGGATCGCCCGTGCGATCGCCTCCGCGGTCTGGTGCGTGCGGCGGAGATGGCTGGCCACCCAGACCGCGTCCGGCGGCAACGCCGCGGCAAGGCCCCTGAACAGGGCCGGGTCGGTGCAATCGGCCGGGTGATCGTCCTGGCCATAGATGCGTCCGCCGTGGCAGGTGACCGGCGCGTGCCGGATCCACCACCAGCGGGTGGTCGCCGCCGTCATGACACCGTCGCTGTTTAAGGGTGTTACTGCAGGGCGAGGATCGCCAGCAGCACGGCGATTTCGGTGGTCTGCTGAACCGCGCCCAACACATCGCCGGTATAGCCGCCGATCTGCGTCCGGGCAAGCCAGACCACCGCGGCCGTCGCCAGGCCGGCCGCCGCCAGCGCCACCACCGCAATGGCGGGACCGAGGCACAGCAGGGCGATGGCGGCGCCGAGGCCGAGCGACCAGAGGACCGTCGTCTGGTCCGGCCGTCCCGCGGCGACGGCGAATCCCGTCTCCCGCGCCAAGGTCTCGCGGTGCATGATCGCTGGCAGCACCGATCGCGAGACGGCGTGGGCGGCGATCAGCGCGCCCGTCGCCAGCGACCGCGCCTCGTCCGGTAGCCCCAGTTCGATCAGCGGCTCGGTCAGGAGGAAGAGCGCGAAGACCCGCATCAAGACCGACAGGATCAGCGCCAGCACGCCAAAGCTGCCGATGCGGCTGTCGCGCATGATGGCGAGCTTGCCGTCGCGGTCGACACCGCCGCCGAACCCGTCCGCCGTATCGGCGAGCCCGTCCTCGTGCATGGCGCCGGTGGCGAGGATCGTCGCCGCAACGGCGATGCTGGCCGCCAGCAGCCCCGGAAGCGAGAGCCATGTGGCCAGCGCGAAAGCGACCGCCCCGATCAGCCCGATCACCAGGCCGACGAGCGGAAAGCTGCGGGCCGCACGCGGCAGAACGCCGCTCCCCTCCACCGGGATCGGCAGCCGGCTCAGGAAGCTGAGCGCCGTCTTGAGATCCGCCCACCAAGCCGCGAGGACATCTCTCACCGGCGGGCGGGCATCGGATGGCTGGTGCATAGCCGTTTCGCAACCCTTGGCTTGGCCGCGCTTCGTGGCCTGTTACTACGTTCCGGTTATAGGACAGTTGACGGGCGGCAGAAAGCCGCGCCAACTTGCGGCTGATTCGGCGGCATCCGGGGCTTCGGCAGGCCCGGGGGCCGCTTCCGAGGCAGATCCGACCGCCATGGCCCGCTTCATCGACCTGAGCCACGTCTTCGAGGACGGCATGCCCGGCATCCGCATGCGCGCCGCCGACGGCTCGGAGGTTCGACTCACCGCCCGGATCCGCACCCTCGTGACGCATGAACAGTCGCGCCCGAACTACCAGGGCAAGGCGGAGTTCGCGCTGACGGAGGTGAGCTTCCAGACCTCGATCGGCACCTATCTGGACGCACCCTACGTCCGCTATCCGCATGGCCGGGACATCGGCGCGCTCCGGGTCGAGGAACTGGTCCTGCCCGGCCTGCTAATCGACTTGACGCATCTGCGCGCCGGCGAAATGGCCGGGATCGAGGATCTCCGGAAGGGCGCGGCCGGCGGCTCTCACGGAGAGCTGGACGTGGCGGGCAAGGCGGTGCTGTGCCGCTTCGGCTGGGACCGCCACTGGGGCAGCGAGGCCTACCACACCTATCCCTTCCTGTCGCGGGCGGCGATCCGGGTGCTGGCGGAGGGCGGCGCCCGGCTGGTCGGCGTCGACACGATCAACATCGACGACGGCGCCGATCCCGAGCGGCCGGCCCACAGCCGCTTCCTGGAGCACGACATCTTCATCGTCGAAAACCTGTGCAATCTCGGTGCGCTGCAGGAGGCGGCGGCGAATCGGCCCTTCCGATTCTTTGCCCTGCCGATCCGGGCCAAGGGCGCCGGCTCCATGCCGGTCCGCGCCTTCGCCGAGATGATGGACTGACACATGACGGAAACCTGGGGGGTCTCCATGCACCGAGCCGTTCGCGCGTCCGCTCCACGGGCGAGGGCGCTATGAGCCGATTCGAAACGCCGGCCTCGCTCGACGAGATCCGCGCCGTGATGCGCGAGCTGCCCGGCCCCGATACGGTGGCTGCGGAGGCGGCGGCCGCGCGCGAGGCCACGCTCACCAAGCCGGCCGGCGCGCTCGGCCGGCTGGAGGAGGTGACCGCCTGGCTCGCCGCCTGGCAGGGCCGGCACCCGCCGCAACTCGAGCGGCCGCGGGTCTGCGTCTTCGCCGGCAATCACGGCGTCGCCGCGCGCGGCGTCTCCGCCTATCCGGCGGAGGTGACGGCGCAGATGGTGGCGAACTTCATCGAGGGCGGGGCGGCGATCAACCAGCTGTGCAAGCTGGCCGACGCCGATCTGCGGGTCTACGAGATGGCGCTCGATCAGCCGACGGCCGACTTCACCGAGGCGCCGGCGATGGACGAGGACAGCTGCGCCCGTGCCGCCGCCTACGGCATGATGGCGGTGGAGCCCGGCATCGACCTCCTCTGCCTCGGCGAGATGGGGATCGCGAACACGACCAGCGCCGCGGCGCTTGTGACGGCGCTCTTCGGCGGCAGCGCCGCCGACTGGGTCGGTCCGGGCACCGGCGTCTCGGGCGAAGCGCTCGCGCGCAAGACGGCGGTGGTCGCGGCCGGGGTCGAACGCCATCGCGACGCCGCGACCGACGCCTTCGATATGCTCCGCCGCCTCGGCGGGCAGGAGCTGGCGGCGATCTGCGGCGCGGTGATCGCGGCGCGGCTTGCCCGCACGCCGGTTCTGCTCGACGGCTTCGCCTGCACGGCGGCGGCCTCGGTCCTCTACGCCTTCGATCCAAGGGCGCTCGATCACTGCCTCGTTTCCCATGTCTCCGCCGAGCCGGGTCATCGGCGGCTCCTCGAGATCCTGGGACAGCGGCCGCTGTTCGACCTCGGCATGCGGCTTGGCGAGGCGTCCGGCGCGGCGCTCGCGATCCCGATCCTCAAGGCGGCGGTTGCCTGCCACACCGGCATGGCGACCTTCGCGGAGGCGGGGGTGAGCGGGGCCGTGGAATAACGCCCCTCCCCGCCGGACTCGAAAACAACCCCATGCAAAGGCGGGTTCTCGAAGCGAAGGGCGGCGGGCGCGCGCCTCGGGGCGGGTGCGTGCGGCGCGTTTCCTCGGCGGAGCTGCGCGCCTTCCTGCTCGACCGGCTCGGGCTTCGGGGCGGCTTCTGGGCGCCCGATGCGGCGGCGGAGCGGGCCCCCGATCTCGGCATGATCCAGATCGATTCGATCCGGGTCAGCGGGCTCCGCAACCAGGAGCTCGCCTGGGCCGCGCGGGCCGAGGGGCCGCCCGCTGCGTTCTACGATCAGCTCTACGAGCGCGGCGCCTTCCGCGAGACCCATTATCCTCTGTTCGCCGTGCGGCGCGACTGGCTGCCGCTCCTGGTGACGGCCTTCGCCGACCGGTCGGAGCGCCGAAAGGCGGCGCGCGACGCGCTGCGCCCGGTTATGGATCGCGTCCTGGCGGCCGTCCGCGCGAACGGTCCGGTGACGGCGGCGCAGTTCACCGCCGCGCGCGTGCCGGGCGGCTTCTCGACGATCAAGGAGACGACCAAGGCGCTCGAATATCTGTTCGAGGACATCGCCCTGCAGATCGCCGGCCGGACGCCCCACTTCCACCGCTGCTTCGACCTTACCGAACGCGCGGCGCCGGAGCTCGTCGGCTGGGCGCCGCCGCCGGCGGCGGTCTATGAGCGATTCCTGGTTTCCTCGGCGCTCGCGGTGCTGAAGGCCGGCACGGCGGAGCAGATCGCGCGCCGCGCCCGGCTCCATTACGGGCAGTGGCGCGGCACGCCGATCGGGCATTGGCGGGCCCGCGTCGAGGCGCTGCTGCCGGACGGCCTGGCGCGGCCCGTGGTGGTGACCGATCTGCCGGACGCGCCGGTCTACTGGTACCGGCCGGAGGACGAGGAGGGTTGGGACCGCGCGGCGCGCGCGGCGGGCCCGACGGTGCGGCTGGTGCCGCCGCTCGACAATCTCCTCTTCAGCCGCGCGCGCCTCGGCGCCCTGTTCGGCCTCGACTACAAGTTCGAGGCCTATACCCCGGCCGCGCAGCGCCGCTTCTACTTCGCCCTGCCGGTCCTCTACGAGGACGCGGTGGCGGGTCTCATCGACGCGCGGCTTGCCGACGGCGTCTGGCAGATCCGGGGCATCGAGCTGCGCCGGCCGGTGCCCTCGGAGGCCTTGCGCGCGGGCGTCTACCGGGTCGCCCGGCTCGCCGGGGCGGAGAAGGTGGCGGTGACGACCCGCACCACGCGCGAGATCCGACGGGCCCTCGTCGGGCGCTGCGACGGCTGAGCCGCTCGCGGGGTCATTGGATCGGGACCTCGGCCGTCAGGACGGCCTTCTCGAAATCGGTGATCAGGGCCTCGACGCGGACCGTCCACCGACCCGGAACGAGGAACTCGAAGGCCTCCAGCCGGTATCGGCCGGGGCCGACGGCAGCCGGTGCCCGCTTGATCGGCGCGATGCCGATGGCGGGCTGGGAGAAGGCCACGGAAAGTTCCAGCGGCCGCACGGGATCGCCGTCGGCGGTGGTCAGCGCGATCGTCACGGCGTTCGGTCCGGCGGTGCCGGGGGTGACTTCCAGGCGCGCCATGATCCCGTCCGCCCTGGCCGTGACGGCGCGGCCTGCCACGCCTTCGTGATCGTGGCTCCGGTGATGAGATGCATGGCCGCCGGTGTCCTCCGCCGCCGGCGGCGGGGTCTGGGCGAGCACCGCTGTCACCGCAAGAATGGCGACGACGACGCCGATCTCGGCCCGGATCGCGCGCCGAAGCTGCAGCGCTGCCCCGGCGTCGCCGGCCGCGAGCGCCGGGGTCAGGCGCCATTTGTTGTTGGCGGCGATCAGCAGCAGCCCGGCCACGAGGCCCAGCTTCGCCAGCAGCAGGCGTCCGTAACCGGTGCCGAACAGGGCGGTCACGGTCCCCGTCTGCACCGTCGCGATCGCCAGCCCCGCCGTCACCAGACCGCCCACCGCCGCCACGGCCAGCCGCGAGAAGCGCCGGAGGACGCGGGCGGCGGTGGCCGGCTGCTCCGCGCGCAGCACCACCAGCAGCGGCCAGAGGGCGCCGGCCCAGAACGCGGCCGCGAGAAGATGCAGGGCCCAGGCCGGCGCCGTCAGCCAGCGCGGATCGGTCGCGGCGGCGTGCCCGCTGAGCAGGAGGCCGCCGGTCGCGGCCGTGAGTCCGATCGCGACGGCGAGGAGCCGTACCGCGCCCGGCCGCATCCGCAGGCCGGTCGCCAACAGGGCGAGGCCGGCGATCGTGACCACGGCGCTCGGCCCCGCGCTGCTCGTCCAGCCGATCCGCCACGGGTCGGGCTCGAGGATCGCGTGCGCCGGCAGGCCGGCCAGCAAGCCGCCCTGCAGACCCGGCCCGACGGCCGCGGCTCCGATCCCGAGGCCGGCGGCGGCGAGCAGGCCGCGCCGGATCCGGTTCCGCACGGACGGGTCGGTGCCGCCGGCGACGAACAGAAGAGCCATTGCGCCGCCCGCCGCGGCGAGCAGCGCGGCGTCGCGGACGACCCGGATCAGCGCCACCGCCCACCACCATCCCGCCCCCGACCGGTCCGGCGTCTCTCCAATCGCGCGGGCGTCTGCCGGTGTCTGTCCGGCGGACCCGACGGTGAAGAGGAAGGCGCCGGCGACCGGATGGGCGTCGGCCGAGGCCACGCGGTAGCTTACGACATAGCCGCCGTCCGGCAGGGGCGCCGGCAGGGCGATGCGCAGTGTCCCGTCCGCGGCGTGGATGTGTTCGGGCGCGGCGACCGTCCGGCCGCTCCGGTCGAGCACCTGGACGGCGATCGGCCGCACCGGCTCGTTGAAGCGCAGCAGGATCTCGTCCGGCGAGTCCGCGAGGATCGCGCCGTCCGTCGGCACCGTTTCCAGCAGCACGGCATGGGCCCGGGCGGCGGGCGCGAACCCCGCGGTCGCGAGCGTCGCCAGCGCGAGGACGAGTGCCGTCCAGACCATGGCCGCCGCCGGCGCGGGGCGCCGGTCGAGGCGGCGGCGACCGCCCCGACCGGACATCCTACTCCGCCTCCTGCGGCGTCAGCGTAAGCTGCGGCGCCGGCTCTTCGTAGTCGTCGGCGGTCTTGCCCGGCTCCGGGATCTCGATCCAGCGATGCACGCCCTGCGCGCATTCCTGGACGACCGGGAAGCTCAGGACCAGGCCGTCCTGCTCCGGCAGCTTCGCGCGGAAGACGAACTCGTCGTAGAAGGCGTCGGGCAGATTGCCGCCGCTCCAGACGATCTCGCGCACGTCTTCGGTGATGGCGGTGCCGTACCAGTCATAGGGCTCCGGCAGCTTTTCGACGACCGTGGACAGCTCCCAGCCCGGCTTCGGCATCGGCTTCGCCTGCCGGACGCCCTCCGGGATGCGGACGCGGATCCTCACCGTGGGAGAGCCGTCGCAGCCGTGCCCGACCCGGAGGACGGCCTTGTAGAAGCTGCCGGCCGGCGCCTGCGTTTGCTCAAGCGTAACGTGAGCGAGGGCCGCCGGGACGGCCGCGCCGGACAGGCTTGCGGCCAGAACGGCCGCAAGCGAGCGGAATGCGTTCATGACAGATACACCTCCAGCGTAAGGGACCTCGAAGCCCGATGCCGCGGGACCGACGGCCGCCGACGGCGCCGGGCCTCGTCATAAGGACGGCGTCAGGCCGTCGCCGGAGGTGCGCGGGGGCGGGCGGCCGGGAAGGTTTTGTCGTCCGGCCAGGGCCTGACGACGGGCTTGAGGCAGGCCGTTTCGGAGCGGAGGGCGAAGACGACGCCCGCTTCGGCGGGCGCGATGAAGGTGCCCGCCTGCTGCAGGGTCAGACAGATCGGGCAGCCATGGCCCTTATGGGCCGGTCCGCCTTGCTTTTCGCTCTCGCTGCAATGGGCGGCGTGCCGGTCGGGCGATGCGCGATCGGCATCCTGCCACGACGGAGATGGGGTCCCGGCGCGGACGCCCGCGGCCATGACCGGATATTGCAGCGCGATCGCACTCTGCAGAAGCAGGGCGAACATCGCCAGCAGGGCGCCGAACCGCGTCCATCGGGGCGCGCAAAAGGCACGCGCCCTGCGCCGTCGCCTGTCGTTCCGTCCGTTGCGGGCCATTCGGCCTCTCTCGATCGCGTCGAGCGGGAATCGCAGACCGCTCCCGCCGGTCCATCTTTCCCCAGGCCGCGGCGGTGATCCAGTGAAGAATGGTCGCAGGCACGCCCGAGGGCGCGGCGGTCACTCCCCGACCTGCAGCAGCAGGCCGCGCTGCCGCGCCACGCGGAAGGAATAGAGGTAGGCGAGCGCGCCGAGGCCGAGATAGAGGCCGTTCAGCAGCACGGCGTTCGCCAGAAGCCCCGGCCGGAAGTCGCCGTGCATGAGCACGGCGCGCATGCCCTCGAAGACGTTGGTGGAGGGCAGGGCCCAGGCAACGTATTGCAGCCAGTCGGGCAGCACGGTGACCGGATAGTAGACGGCGCTTACCGGCGCCAGCAGGAAGACGACGAACCAGGCGAGGTTCTCGGCGCCGAGGCCGTAGCGCAGGATCAGCGCCGTCACGAACAGCCCGATTGCCCAGCCCATGACCAGCAGGTTGGCAAAGAAGGCGACCAGGGGCAGGCCGAGGGTGAACACCGAGTAGTGGTAGAGCGGGATGGCGAGCAGCGCTGCCGGCGTCACGCCGATCAGGGTGCGGATCAGGCTCATCGCCATCATGGACAGAACGTGCTCGATCGGCCGCAGGGGACTTACGAACAGGTTGCCCATGTTGCGCGACCACATCTCCTCGAGGAAGGAGATGGAGAAGCCGAGCTGCCCGCGGAACAGCACGTCCCACAGCAGCACCGCCGACAGAAGGATGCCGAAGGCGTTCGCCACCCAGGAGCTGTTGGTGGCCAGGAAGACGGTGAGGAAGCCCCAGATGACCATCTGCACCGTCGGCCAGTAGGCGAGCTCCAAGACCCGCGGCCAGGAACCGCGCAGCACGTAGAGATGGCGCAGCACCATGGCGCCGATGCGCCGGACCGACAGGCCGCCTGACGGCGCCCGGATCCGATGCCGGGCCTGATTTCCGGTGGCCGGTGGCGTCATTCGGACGCCTCCTCGAAGGCGGGTGAGCGCCCGCCCCCGGCGGCTCCCTTGCGGTTGCGGGCGATGTCCAGGAACACCTCTTCGAGGTTGGTCCGGCCATAGCGGCGGATGAGATCCATCGGCGGCCCGCGGTCCACGATGCGGCCCTGGCGCATCATCAGCACGTCGCTGCACAGCCGTTCGACCTCGGCCATGTTGTGCGAGGCGAGCAGGATCGCCGCGCCGGTGCGGTCGCGATAGGTCTCGAGATAGCCGCGGATCCAATCGGCCGTGTCGGGGTCGAGCGAGGCGGTGGGTTCGTCGAGCAGCAGCACCTCTGGCTCGTTGAGCAGTGCCTTGGCCAGGGCAACACGGGTCTTCTGCCCGGCCGACAGGCTTCCGGTGCGCTGATTCAGCAGGCGACCGATGTCGAGGTCCTCGGCCATGCGCGCGATCCGTCGACGGCTGTCGCGCACGCCGTAGAGATGGGCGTAGACGGTCAGGTTCTCGCGCACCGACAGCCGGTGCGGAAGATCGACATAAGGCGAAGAGAAGTTCATTCGCGGCAGCACCCGATGCCGGTGGCGCAGCATGTCCTCGCCGAGAACGGTGATCGTCCCGGCGGTCGGCAGCAGAAGGCCGAGCAGCATCGAGATGGTCGTGGTTTTTCCCGCGCCGTTGCCGCCGAGCAGCCCCACCGTCGCTCCGGCCGGCACCGCGAAGCTCACGCCGTCGACCGCGGTCAGCGAACCGAATCGCTTCGTAAGGGACGCGACCTGGATGACCGGCTTGGGCATGGGGCGGCGGATGTCGGATTTGGCAACGGACGAATAGGGCACGCCCGAAACTTAGGGAGATCGGCGGCGCGTGGCTAGTGCCGAACGCGGTGGCCGGTGCCCATCCGTCGCGGGCGGAGGCGCGAAACGGGCGCTTGCGGCGCAACCCGCCTCTTGCGTTGCGCGTCCGTTCGCCCTCTCATGCGGCCATGAGCAGCGGGACCACCGATAACGAGTTCGCGCTTGCCGCCCTGACGAATCCGCGCGGCCGGGTGCGGCTGCGCACGCTCGTGCTGATCCGCTGGGTCGCCGTGGCGGGGCAGGCGACGGCCCTGCTGATCGTCCATTTTGTCCTCGGCTTCAAGCTGCCGATTCTCTCGGCGATGCTCGCGGTCGGCGCCTCGGCCCTGGTCAATCTCTGGGCGACGCTGCGTCGCCCCCCTTCGGCCCGCCTCGACGATCGCGAGGCGCGCCTCTATCTCGGCTTCGACCTGCTGCAACTCGGCGTGCTGCTCTATCTCACCGGGGGGCTCACCAACCCGTTCGCGATCCTCGTCCTCGCGCCGGTGACCGTGTCGGCGACGGTGCTGTCGCGGCGCAGCACCATCGCGCTGTCGGTGCTCGCGGTCGTCATCGTGGTTCTTCTCGCCCTGTTCCATCTGCCGCTGCCTTGGCCGGACGACGGCCTTCGCCTGCGGCCGCTGTTCATCCTCGGGCTGGCCCTGGCCTTGGCCCTGTCGGCGGTGTTCATCGCGGTCTACGTGTTCAGCGTCGCGGAAGAGGCGCGCCGCATGTCCGATGCGCTGTCGGCGACGCAGATGGCGCTGGCCCGCGAGCAGCGCGTCTCGGCCCTCGGCGCGCTCGCCGCGGCCGCGGCGCATGGTCTGGGCAGCCCGCTCGGGACCATCGCCGTCATTGCCAAGGAGATCGCCCGCGACCTGCCGCCGGACAGCCCTTTGCGCGACGACGTCGACCTGCTGCTCAGCCAGAGCAACCGGTGCCGCGAGATCCTGGCGGGGCTGGCGGCCCGGCCGGAGGACACCGGCGGCGGGCCCTTCACGGCGCTTCCGATTTCGGCGCTGGTGGACGCGGCCGCGACCCCTCATCGGACCGACCGGGTGCGTCTCGTGATCGACGTGGCGCCGGCCGGGGCGGACGGCGAGGACGGGCAGGGCGGCGGTGCCCTCGACGGTACCCCGGTCGTGCCGCACAGCCCGGAGATCGTGCACGGCCTCGGCAATCTGATCCAGAACGCCACGGAGTTCGCGGCCTCGGAGGTCCGCATCGTCATCCGCTGGGACGAGGAGCACATCACCGTCCGCATCCTCGACGACGGGCCGGGCTTCGATCCGGGCCTTCTCGACCGCTTGGGCGAACCCTATCTGTCCGGCGGAGTCGAGGACCGCGACGGCAAGGCCATTCATATGGGCCTGGGCGTGTTCATCGCCCAGACGCTGCTCGAGCGGACCGGCGCCACCCTGCACTTCGGCAATAGAGCGGAAGGCGGGGCGGAGGTCCGGGTGGTCTGGAAGCGCGCGACGCTGGAGGCCGGGCCCTCGAATGCGTAGACTGATGCGTAGACTACGGAGAACGCGTAGCGGGACGGAAGCACGATGTCGATGAAGCAGGAACCACGGCCATCACCGGGAACGGGCGCGCCTTCGACGACGTCCGGCGACGCCGCGCCCGAGGAAGCTGGCGAGCGGACGCTGCTGATCGTCGATGACGATGCGCCGTTTCGCCAGCGGCTCGCCGTGGCGATGGAGCGGCGCGGCTTCACCGTTTCGACGGCCGACAGCGTCGCCGCCGGGATCGAGGCCGCGGAGGAGAATCCACCTGCCTTCGCCGTGGTCGATCTTCGGCTCGGCGACGGCAGCGGGCTCGAGGTCGTGACCGTCCTGCGCGAGGTTCGCGCCGACGCCCGCATCATCGTGTTGACCGGCTACGGCAACATCGCCACTGCGGTCGCGGCGGTGAAATCCGGCGCGGTGGATTACCTGCCAAAGCCAGCCGATGCCGACGCGATCGAGGCGGCGTTGCTCACGGTTCAGGACAAGCTGCCGCCGCCGCCGGAGCAGCCGATGACGGCGGACCGCGTCCGCTGGGAGCACATCCAGCGCGTGTTCGAGCAATGCGACCGGAACGTGTCCGAAACCGCCCGGCGGCTGCGGATGCACCGGCGCACCTTGCAGCGCATCCTCAACAAATACGCTCCGCGCGGATAGCCCCGGCCGGCCCGCGCCCGCCTTCCCCTGCGCGGCGTTTCCGGTCATAACACGCCATGCTCTCCTATCTCGGCATCGCGGTCGGAAGCGCGCTCGGCGGCGTGGGACGCCACTGGTGCTCGGTCCTGATCGCGCGCCATTTCGGCGAGACGTTCCCCTGGGGAACCTTGCTCGTGAACGTCCTCGGCTCGTTGCTGATCGGCCTGTTTGCGGCGCTGACCGGTCCTGACGGCCGATGGTTCCTCGGACCGACGGCGCGCCAGTTCTTCATGATTGGCGTCTTCGGCGGGTTCACGACCTTCTCCTCCTTCAGCCTGCAGACGCTGAACCTTGTCCAGGACGGAGACTGGTTCCGGGCGTGCGCCAACATCGCCGGCTCCGTTCTCTTGTGCCTGATCGGCGTGTGGCTCGGCCATGTGATCGGCGTAACCGTGAACCGGTAGGCGGCGATGCAGATCCCGAAGCGCGCGGTCCCGCTCAGGATCTTCATCGGCGAAGACGACAGGGCCGAAGGTCGCCCGCTCTACGATGCCATCGTGCCGAAGGCGCGCGAGACGAATCCGGCAAGGGGCCGCCGCCTTCAGCGCGGAAGGGCCCAGGCGCTCCTCGTGCCGGCACGTCCAGCTCCTCGATGCGGGTGATTCCGGGGTGCGGGTCGGATCGAGGGACCCGTCCGAAGCCCCGGGATCGGCGCGGCGCGAACCAAGCGGGGCGGTGGGGTCGGGGACGATAAGATTACGTTAGGCGTTCTTCGGCTCTATCTAAAGCGTGATTCGTTTGTCGACAAAGTCGCGGGCCATGTCCGAAAGCACGCAGAAGCGCACCCCGTCCGTGCCACCGGGCAGCTGCGTCTACGCCATCGGCGACATCCACGGTCGTGTGGATCTGCTGGAGGCGCTCCACGGCAAGATCCTCGCGGACGCTGCGGCGCGGCCTGCCGATCGGCGAGTCGTCGTCTATCTCGGCGACTACATCGATCGCGGCAGCGCGTCGCCGCAGGTGATCGACCTGCTGCTCGACCGGCCGCTGCCGGGGTTCGAATCGGTGCATCTCATGGGCAATCACGAGGAAAGCCTGTTGCGCTTCCTCCATGACACCAGCGGCGGGCCGGCCTGGCTGTTCTACGGCGGCGAGGCGACCGTCGCCAGCTACGGGATCGATCCGAACGTCCGGCCGCCGCGCGGCAGGGACCCGATGGCGATGCTGCAGGAAGAGCTGCTGCGCCGCTTGCCGCCGCGGCACCTGGACTTCCTGCACGGGCTCAAGCTCACCCATGTCGAGGGCGACTATCTCTTCGTTCATGCCGGAATCCGGCCCGGCGTGCCCATCGAGAGCCAGAGTCCGGAGGACCTGCTGTGGATCCGCCGGGAGTTCCTGACCTCGACCGCCGATCACGGCCGCGTCGTCGTGCACGGCCACAGCATCTCGGCCTCGCCGGAGAACCGCCCGAACCGGATCGGGATCGACACGGGCGCGTTCGCCTCCGACCGGCTGACCTGCGTCGTGCTCGACGGCACGTCGCGCACTTTCCTGCAGACCTGACGTTCCGCGCCGGTCGTCGGACCGTCAAGAGGGGCGCCGGGGCGTCAAAGCGGCGGGTCGATGAGGCGCCGCAGGCGCTGACTCGCCGTGCGCGCGATCCGCAAGGTCTGGGCGCGCCGCCGGCTGCCGTTCATCGCCAGGACCGGCGCCGGACGGATGATCTCGGCGCCATAGGCGTCCGCCACCATCAGCCCGCAGGTGTCCGGCAGCAGGTCCCTCGGAAACTCCGCCGGCACGGCGAAGTAGAAGAGGTCGCAGAATTCCAGATACTCCGGCCACTTCCGGTCGCAGCGAAAATCGGCGACGGAGGTCTTGATCTCGACGATGACCATCCCGCCCCGCGCGTCGACGCCGATCACGTCGACGCGCCGACCGGACGCCAGCGCAAACTCCGTCAGCACGCCGTATCCGAGTTCCGTCAGCGCGCGACAGACGCCCCGCGCAAGCCGATCGGCAAGCTCGGCGGCGAGGCAGGACGAAGCGTCGGTCGTGTCCGGCGTGGTTGGGCTCGTCGGCATCGGCGCCGCGCTGTCTATCACCGGGGCGATGACTCGGCAAGCACCCCGCCGTCTGGATTTGTCCTCCATTGCCGCGTAGATTGGCGCCGCGCGCCGCGTGTCCGTCGCCGCGAGGGCAAGGCTGGTGAAGTTCCTCCGCAAAATTCGACGCTTTCTCTTCCTTGTCCTCGCCGGCTTCCTCGTCCTGTCGCTGGGTTCGGTCCTGCTCTACCGCGTCGTGCCGCCCCCGGTCACGCCGCTGATGGTCATCCGTCTGCTCGAGGGCGAGGGCATCGCCAAGCAGTGGCGGTCCTACGATGAGATTTCGCCGCATCTTATCCGCGCGGTCATGGCGTCGGAGGATTCGCGCTTCTGCAAGCATTACGGCTTCGATTGGGACGCGATCGAGAGCGCCCTTGCGGAGAACCTCCAGGGCGGGCCGCTCCGCGGCGCCAGCACGATCACCATGCAGACCGCAAAGAACCTGTTCCTCTGGCCGGCGCGGAGCTATGTCCGCAAGGGATTCGAGGCCTACTTCACCGTGCTGCTCGAGCTGCTCTGGACCAAGCGGCGCATCCTCGAGACCTATCTCAACGTCGTCGAGTGGGGCCCCGGAATCTACGGGGCCGAGGCCGCCGCCCGGGCCCATTTCGGCAAGTCGGCCGACGCGCTCTCGCGCCGCGAGGCCGCGCTCCTTGCCGCCGTTCTCCCCAGCCCGCGGCGCTGGTCGGCGGGCCGGCCGACAGGCTACGTCGCAAGCCGGGCGGCGACGATTCAGGCGCGAATGCGGCTCTTGCCCGCGCCCGAGGGCGGCCCCTGCGGCTGATGACCTCGCCCGTCTTCGGCGGGCCGCCGATCAGCGCGAGTAAACGCCGACAAGCTCGGCCTCCTCGAGGATCTCCGGCTCGGCCATGCGCTCCACTTCGACGCAGCGGGCGGAAGGCGCGACGTCGAGATGCGACGTCTGCAAGGCCATCAGGCGGAAGTGATAGTGGTGCAGCCCGTGCCCGCGCGGTGGGCAGGGGCCGCTATAGCCGGGGCGGCCGAAGTCGTTGATCGCCTGCCGGAAGCCGTCGGCCAGCGTTTCCGGCCCATGTCCTTCCACGAGCCCCGTCCATTCCCGCGGAATGTCGTAGGCGGCCCAGTGGTGGAACAGGCCCGACGGCGCATCGGGATCGTGGCAGACGAGGACGAAGCTGCGGGTGTTCGCGGGCGCCCCGCGCCAATTCAGGGGCGGCGAAAGATTCTCGCCGTCGCAGGTGTACCGCTTCGGGATTTCCTCCCCCGGCATGAAGGCGGGGCTGAACAGTTCCAGGGCCATGGACGGATCCTCTCTCTATCGCTCGGGATCGGACTCGACGGTCGGTCCAACACGGGACCGCGCGCTGCGGTTCCAAGCGCTTCGCCATCGATCCGGGGCGCGGCCGACGGCGGAAACGGGGACGGTCATTCCTCCGGCCCGTTCGGCACAGGCCCGGCGGGTACTACCGGCGATCCGCGAGCGCCTGTCTGACGGCCTTAAGGAGTTGCGCGCTGTCGTATGGCTTGATGAGGAACCCGGCGGGATCGACGCTCTGCGCACGCGACCGGGTCTGTGGATCGCCGTGTGCGGTGACGAACAGAATCCTGAGATCGTGCCGGTGCCGGTTCCGGAGCATCTGCGCCGCCTCGATCCCATCCTTGCGGCCGCGCAGCGCGATGTCCATGAGGACCAGATCGGGGGGATGGCTCTCGGCGGCGCGCAGGGCGGCATCGGCGGACGCGGCAATCCCGACGACGCCGTATCCGGCGTCCGACAGCGTCTGAGAGATGCTGAGGGCGACCAGCCCTTCGTCCTCGACGATCAGAATACTGGGCGATTGCGTGGTTTTTGGCGCCGATCCGGCGTCCGGGGCGTCCTCCGGGTCATCGCCGTCTTCCGGTACCGGCGGACCGAAGAATCGCCGAATCGTTGCCTGGTCGTTCGGAAAGATGACGGATGCCGACTCGCAACGCATCTGTTCGCACCCCCCCTGGGTATTCGGCAGGTTGCATCCCGTATACGGGGACTTCGGCGACAGGATCGCTCTGCCCCGGTGACCCTAACAGAATTGTCGGCGCGTGGCACCCCGCGGGCGACAGTGCTAATGCATTGGTCCGTGAACTCCGCCTCCTGGTCCGAAAGTCACTTGATGAGGGCGAGCGTCGCGCGGAAAAGCGGATGCCCCCCGCCTCCTCAGCGCAGCGGCCAGAACCACTCGATCAGCAGCGTGCCGAGGACGATCACGATCAGCGACAGCGGCAGGCCAAGGCGCCAGTAATCGGAGAAACGGTAGCCGCCCGGACCCATGACCAGCGTGTTGCACTGGTGCCCGATCGGGGTCAGAAAGTCGCAGGCCGCGCCGACCGCCACCGCCATCAGGAAGGGGTCGGGACTGAGGTCCAGCCGGGCGGCCAGGCTCGCGCCGATCGGCGCCATCACCAGCACGGTGGCCGCGTTGTTCAGGAACGGCGTCACTGCCATGGCCGCGGTCAGCATCAGGGCCAGGGCCCCGGCCGGCGGCAAGGCCACGGCCGCGACCGACAGCCAGCCGGCGATCAGGTCGGTGCCGCCGGTCGTGCGCAGCGCGTCGCTTACCGGGATCAGCGCGCCGAGCAGCACCAGGATCGGCCATTCGACGGCGTCGTATGCCTCCTTCGGCGTCAGCGCGCCCAGCAGCACGACCATCACCGCCGCGCCGAAGAAGGCGACCGCCACCGGTACCGCCCCCGTCGCCGCCAGGGCCATCGCCACCGCAAGGATCGCCGGGGCGAGATAGGGCCGCCGCGACTTGCCGAGCCGCAGCTTGCGTTCGGCGAGCGGCAGGCAGCCGAGCGCCGCCAGCCGGTCGGCCGCTTCCTCGGCACGGACCCGCAGCACCACCAGGTCGCCGGCCTGGAAGCGCACGCGCCGCAGCCGCTGGCGGATCCGCTGGCCGCGCCGGCTGAGCGCCAGAAGATTCACGCCGTACCGATCGCGGAGGCGGATCTGCTCGACCGAATTGCCGATCATCAACGACCCGGGGGTGATCACCGCCTCCACGATCGTCAGGTCCGACTCGCGCGTTTCCACGCCGGCGATCAGCTCCTCGTCATGCAGCAGCTCCAGCTTCGCGTTCGCGACGATCCGCTCCAGCGCGTTGGCGTCGCACTGCAGCACCAGGATGTCATTGGCGAACAGGACCCAATGCCCGGCCGGCACGTATCGCCGGAACCCCTCCCGGATGATGGCAGCGACGGTGACTTCGCCCTCGCCGAGCGCTTCCAGCTCGCGCACCGTCTTGTCGACAAAGGGCGATTCGGGCGGCAGCCGGACTTCCGCCTGGTAGTCCTCGATCGAGAACAGCGTCTCCGGCGTCGCGGCGGCATTCCTGGCCCGCGGCAGCAGCCGCCAGCCGAACAGGAGGAAGCCGATCCCGGCGATCGTCAGGCCCAGCCCCACGGGCGTGAAGTCGAACATGCCGAACGGCTCGCCCAGGATATCCGCACGCATGCGGGCGACGATGATGTTGGGCGAGGTGCCGATCAACGTCATCATTCCGCCCAGCAGCGCGCCGAAAGAGAGCGGCATCAGAAGGCGAGAGACCGGCTTGCTGCTGCGCCGGGCGACCTGGAACGCGATCGGCATGAAGATCGCGAGCGTGCCGATGTTCTTCATGAAGGCGGACAGGACGGCGACGGTTGAGACGAGCACGCCGATCTGCGTCTCCGTGCTCGTCATGCGGGGCGCCAGCGGCCGGATCAGCCTCTCGGCGATGCCCGAGCGCCCGACCGCGGCGCTGACGACCAGGGCCGAACCGACGATGATGACGATGTCGTCGCCGAAGCCGCGGAACGCGTTCTGCGGCGGGACGATGCCGCCCGCGATCGCGGCGAGGAGCGCCGCCAGCGCGACGAGATCATAGCGGATGCGGTCCCAGATCAGCAGCCCGATCATCCCGATGACGATGGCGAAGGCGAGCGCTTGGTCGGGCGTCATGGTCCCGGACGCGATCTCGGATCCGGCCTGCGGCGCGGGCGCGCCGGCGCGCGCGGCCGGCCGGACCCGGCGAGAAGGGTGCCAACGGGCAACGCAGGCAAGATCTCGGCTCCTCTCCCGAATCCGGACGCTCTGTTCCGCGCCGTCGCAACGGGGTGCGGCGCATATCAACGCCTGCCGCGCCCCGAGGTTCCCGCGGCGCCCCATGCCGGAACGCGGCAGCGGAACCCCGGCGGTGGTGCGTCCGTTCTCCCTATGAACGGACCGCCGGGGGCGCGTCTGGGTTGACGCGCCGGCCGGTTCCGCGAACGGGAGTCGAAGCACGATGCGGAGCAAGACCGATGCGCCCTCCTTGGCGGACGTCACGACCCATCTGCGCGACGTGAAATATCCCGCCGACCGGGAGGAGTTGCTGCGCTGCGCGCGGGCGGACCGGGCGCCGGCGGAGATTCTCGCCATCATCGGCGAGATGGACGACCGGCTCTATGGCGGGGTGGCGGAGGTTGCCGAATCGCTCGAGGGCGCGCTGACCCGCCTGGGCAAGCGTCCCGAGGGGGACCGTGTCGAGAGAGCCTCCGAGGATTCGTTCCCGGCCAGCGACGCCCCCGGCTACGCCCCGTCGAGCCGCGTCGGCCAGCCGTCCGGCCACAAGAAGACCGAGCGGTCGTGACGCCGCGCGCGGGCGACGTCCCACCGACCCGATGACAGCCGGAGACGCGACTGCATCCGGCCCGGACCCGCCGCCGGGTTCACCCTATGCCTTCGTCTCCGCGTCCTGCAGCCATGTCGGGATGGTGCGCCGGGTGAACGAGGACGCCTGCCTCGACCGGCCGGATCTCGGTCTCTGGGCGGTGGCAGACGGCATGGGCGGGCACGACGCCGGCGATGTCGCGAGCCGCCTGATCGTCGAGGGGTTGGCCCGCGTTCCCCCGCCGACCGACGCGGCGGCCTTTCTCCGCGCGGTCGAGGGGGCCTTGCAGGAGGCGAACCGGGCGCTTCTCGCCGAGGCGGCCCGCCGGGGGCCCGGCAGGATCGTCGGAAGCACGGTCGTTGTCCTGATCATCACTGGCCGGCGCTTTGCCTGCGTCTGGGTCGGCGACAGCCGCCTCTACCTGTTTCGCGACGGCCGGCTGCGCCAGATCAGCCGCGACCACAGCCGGGTGCAGGATCTCGTGGATCGCGGGCTGCTGAGCCCCGAGGCAGCGCGCGATCACCCGCAGGCCAATGTCGTGACCCGGGCCGTCGGCGCGGCCGAGCGGCTGGACCTCGAGACGCGGGAAGGCCCGGTCCTGCCGGAAGACGTCTTCCTGCTGTGCAGCGACGGGCTGACGAAGATGCTGACGGACGACGAGATCGCGGAAGCCCTTGGCCGCACGCCGACCGCCGAGGCCGCCCGTGTCCTGACCGACCTCGCGCTCGCGCGCGGCGCCGTCGACAACGTCACGGTCGTTGCCGTGCGGTGCCGGGAGAGGGAGCGCGCCCGATAGGGCGTGTCGGCGGCGCGGCGTCCGGCCGGGGCGTCTCGCACACCGGCGGGCCGAACCTCAATCCACCACGCTGCCGACGATCGCTCCGGCAACGGCGCCCACGCCTGCCCCCACGGGGCCGGCGGCGACCGCGCCGACGCCGGCGCCGACGCCGGCGCCGATCACCGTGCCGCAGGCGGACAAGGGAAGCGCGATGATTGCGACCAGAAGAAGCCGTTTCATGGTCTCGATCCTTACCCTCATGAATGAACATCTCGGATGCCCGACCAGATCCCGCACGTATAAGGCAGGATAGGACGGAGGCTTGCATCGGCAACGTTCCTTGCCCGAACGAATGGTCCGCGGCAGCCATTCGCCGCTGCGGGAAGCCACGAGCCGGTACCGCCGCGCGGAGTCTGCGCTGGGCTCGTTATCATTTTCCCAAGCTGCCGAGTGACTCCCTGGGCTTGCCCTTGCCGAGGTTCGCGGACGCCAGGGCGCATATGGATTATGGCGGACAGGTCGAAACGGAAGCTCGTTAACCAAATTCCTACGTTGCTGCCACTAGCCTCCCGCCGTTGAATCCGGGAGGGCTTATGGAACGACGGCGGATCGGGAAATTCCTGACAAGACCGGCGCTTGCTCTTCGCGATTATCTGCTGAAGCGATATCCGCTCGAACTGGACATTGACATCAATCGTGTAACGAAACACGACCGTCCTGCGCCAAAGATCAAAGCACCAACCAGAATCGCCGAGTATCACGGCTTCATCCGGCCCGGCTTTCCCGTCGACGTTGTTTACACCTGGGTCGATTCCGGAGATCCTGTCTTCCAGCGGTTGCTCCAGGCTCATCTGGATCCGAACGCAGGATATGTGCCCAATGCGATTTCTCCGGCACGGTTCGAATCCCGGGACGAGCTTCGCTATTCGCTGCGGTCGATCGAGACTTACGCGCCGTGGGTGCGGAAGATTTTCATCGTCACCAATGGGCAGATCCCATCGTGGCTCGATCTAGGGCATCCGAAAATCCAACTCGTTCGCCATGATGACATCATCCCGCGCGAATACCTGCCGACCTTCAACAGCCACGTCATCGAGAGCTGCCTCCACCGCATCCCCGGGCTTGCTGAGCACTACGTCTATTTCAATGACGACGTGATGCTCCTGCGCCCGATGGAGGTGACGGACTTCTTTACCGAGAACGGTCTTGCCTACGCCTTCCGAACCAGAGGCGTTCTTCCGGACGGACCAGGGCGCCCAAGTGATACCCCATCAATCCGGGCCGCAAAGAATACGCGCGACCTGATCTTTCGCGAATGGGGATGCTATCTGCGCCTCAGATTCGCCCACACGTTTCATCCGCAGAGAAAATCCGTGGCGGCCGAGAACGAGGAACGCTTCGCCGAAGCGTTCCATGTCTGCCGGCAGAACAAATTTCGCGCGGAAACCGACTTGGTCTGCTGCAGCTTCCTGCACCCGTGTGCTGCGTACATCACCGGTCGCTCCCTAATCAGTCAGACGCGGGCTTGGTTCTTCAACATTCGGTCCCCTAAGTCCATCAACTACTATCGGCTCCTTCTCAAAATGAAGGGGCGCGAGGATGCCCCATATTCGCTGTGCCTCAATGACAGCGCGATTGAACGTTGTCAGGATTTCGCCTACGCCGACGCCATGCGGGCGTTCTTGGAGGAGTACTATCCGAAACCCTCGTCCTTCGAGCGAGAGGCGATGGCCGCTCCCTTGAGGGAGTTCGCAAGCCATTGAACGAAGGCCGACGTGGCAGGGGCGCACCATGGCCGATAAGCGGCGGTACTCGGCATGGCGACCGAAGCTTACGACGTCGAGGTCGACAGATCGCAGGGCAGCATGGCGGTTGAGCGCCGCCGTCGAGATTTCGAGCGATTGAGCGCCTTTCGGCCGCAGCGGAGGCCGCTAAGGATAAGGGTGTGGATGATCTCGGTCGGCGTCAGCCCGAAATGGAACAGTCGCCAGAAGGGTCGACCATCTATGCCCTCGAGGTCCGATCCGCCCTGCCGTCGTCGTTTGGCCGAAAGCAGCGCCAGAACGGTCGATTCGACCTGCGCGTAAGGGAACCGGAATGAAGTGTTCTCCAAATGCTTTCGCTGCAGATAGAGAGTGTTGGAGAGGCGAAAGATTGTCCCGACCTCCTCAAGTCGCAAGAATAGGTCGGCGTCCTCGGCGTGGGTGAAGAAACGGCGATAGAGTCCGATTCGGAGCAGCGCGTCACGGCGAAACATCGTGGGACCGTGATAGACCGGCCGATATTTGAGGCCAAATCCGTTCAGCCGGCCGGCCGGGCCGGCCGGCGGGGTGCGCAGCTTGAGCCCGCTGAGGTCGGCGGGCACCGCTAGCTGGTGATGGATGACGGCCATCCCGGCGGTAACGGCTAGAACGTCGGGATTGGCATCGAGGACGGCGACCTCCTTTGCCAATCGCTCCGGCATGGAGAGATCATCGGAATCCATGTTCGCGATGTATTCGCCGCGGGCCTCGTGGATCGCGAGGTTGCGAGCGGCGATGGCGCCCACGCGGCCGGGTCGAAGCACGCGGATGCGCCGGTCCCGCTCCTCGTATTGTGCGACGATTGCGGGTGTGCCGTCGGTCGACCCATCGTCGACGATGAGGAGTTCGAAATCGTCGAAGGTTTGGGCGAGCACGCTGTCGATGGCGGCGCCGATCCAGCGCTCGCTGTTGTGCGCCGGCATGACAACGGAAACGCGGGGAGGACGCATGCGCGAATATGTTCTTTCCCAATGCAAAACGGCTGCCGATCACGACCGCCCGATCCTATTGCGGGCATCGGCGGGGCGTCACGCAGCAGGAGATATTCCGGTGGGTTAATGAAGGCTTAACCCTGGAGCCCGGTTTTCGAGTTGGGCAACCGCCCCGTGATCCGTGCGTTGACGGGGTCGGGGTTCGTCTGCAGAGGCCGAATACGGCGGTTCCGTGGCGCGCAAATGAGGAACGTCGGAGCCGTCGGCAATGAACGGGTCCGGATGGACGGCTTCCGAGGAGCCGCTGCCTGCCTCGCCTTTTCGCTCTGCGGCAAGCGCATCGCCGCCCAAAGAGGGGCGGCGCGGCCGACGCGTCGGGATTGCCTTCGGCCGCGCCGCCGAAGTCCAACTCGGCATCGGCCGCCGGAGAATGCCGCGATTACGCCGATGTGGTGCGGTCGGCCGCCGGGTCGAGGGCTGCCAGCAGGCGGTGCTTCGCCTGTTCGACGTGGCGCCAGCCCGCCGCGAAGGCCCGTTCCGGATCGCCCGATGCGACGGCGTCGACGATTTCGCGGTGCTCCCGGTTCGAGACGGCGAGGCCGCCCCCTTGGACGAGGCTGCGGGCCCGGAAAAGATGCATCTTCTTCACGAGGCCCCCGTACTCCGCCGTAAGCGTCGCATTGCCGGCGGAGCTCACGACGAGCTCGTGGAACGCGAGATTGAGCGGGTAATAGGTATCGAAATCACCGGCGGCGGCCGCGGCGTCCATCTTCGTCAAATAGCGGTTCAGTTTCGCGAGGATGCCGTCGTTTATGCGCGTGGCGAGCAGTCGAGCGGCGAGCCCGAACAGCGCCTCCCGCAATTCGTAGATCTCGATCGCCTCCTCGTTGGTCAGCCGGCGGATGAACACGCCGCGATTCGGCACCACCTCCACGAGCCCCTTCGCCTCCAAGCTGCGGGTCGCTTCGCGGATCGGCCCGCGGCTGGTGCCAAACTGGGCCGCAAGCTGGATTTCGTTGATGCGCTGCCCCGGCGGCAGCGCGCCCGAAAGGATCAACCGTTCGATCTCCCGCTCCAGCGCGCTCGTGAGCGACATCGTGCGCAGGACTTTCAGGTCATTGGAGTGTTCGTGTTCCTGCCCAATCACAAGCGAGCTCCCATTTTTCTTCTCCCTGCACCCCAAACGGACGCGACCATCTGACGTCGATGCGCCGGCGTCGGCGGCGGTTTGGTCCTCTCCCCATACCGGACACCGCCCACCGCGGGCCGCGGGCGGGTTGTGTCCGTCGCTCTGATACTACACCCGCGTTGGTCGACATGGCGTTTCCGGCAGCGGGCCGGTGCGCTCCCGCGCCGCCGCGTCCGACGCCGCGCGGGACCGGAACAAGAGGTTCCTCGCGGCGCACGCGATCGGACGCGCCCCTGGTCAGGCCTCGAGGTGGCGCAGAATGGCGTTGACCATGTCGTCCTGGCGGCCGGTGCCGCGGATATCCGGCGTCCGGCTGGCGGGGTCGGCAATCGCCGCGTCGATGCCCCGGCGCATCAACGAGGACGCTTCCCCGGCCTCGGGAATGCCCCGCCGCTGCCCGAGCCATTCGATCAACATCCGCGTCGATTCGATCATGGCATAGGGGTTGGCGAGCCCGGTTCCCGCGATGTCCGGCGCCGAGCCGTGGGTGGCCTGCGCCATGGCGATGTTCCCGCGCCCCACGCAGAGGCCGGGCGCCATCCCGAGGCCGCCCACCAGCCCGGCCGCCTCGTCGGTGAGAATGTCACCGAACATGTTGGTGGTGACCACCGTGTCGAAGCGCTGCGGGTTGCGGACGAGGTGCATGGCAAAGGTGTCGACGATGACCTCGTCGACCGTTACGTCGGGGAACTTCTCCGCCGCCCGTTTGCATTCCTCGACGAACATGCCGCAGCCGAGCTTGAACACGGTGTTCTTGTGCACCACGGTCAGGCGCTTGCGGCGTTGCTGCGCGATCTGGAGCGCGGCCTCGGCGACCTTGCGGCTGCCTTCGCGCGTGATGACGCGCACCGAAATGGTCACGTCCTCCGTTGGCCGGAACTCGCCGGAGCCGGCAACCACGTTGCGGTCGGGCTGAAAGCCTTCGTTGTTCTCCCGCACGATCACCAGATCGACGTCGTCATGGAGACAGCCGATGCCCGGAAAGGACCGCACCGGACGAATGTTGGCGAAGAGGTCGAAGGATTTCCGCAGGATCGGATGCGGGTTGATGGCGTTCGGGCCCCTGGGATAGTCCCGGTGGCCGATCGGGCCCAGGATCCAGCCATCGAGCTTGGAAAGAGTCTCGAGCGTGCGGTGCGGCAGCGTATGCCCAAGCTCGTCCAATGCCTTGCGGCCGATCGGCAGCGGCAACCACTGGATCTTCAGCCCGGCCCGATCGGCGGCCGCGGCGGCGATCTTCACGGCGGCCGGGACGATCTCGTGGCCGATGTCGTCGCCGTTCAGAACCCCGAGCCTCAAATGCGCTGTACCGGTCAACGGAATTTCCTTGATGGAGGGAAGGCGCCTAGACCGCCGCCGAGACGCGAGCGACCTCGGCCGCGTCGTCCAGCTCTGCGATGGCCCAGGCGGTCTTGATGAGCGTCTCGGTGCGATCCTCGCCGAGGACAAGCGCCGACTGCCGGCGGAACTTCTCCTCAAGCTGCTCGTCGGACAGCGGGCGTTCCCTGCTGCCGATCGCCCGCTCGATCTCCTTGGTCACGACGCGGCCGTCTCCAAGGGTGACCCGTATCCGCGCGGCGGCTTCGTGAATGCCGGCGTCGGCTTCGGCGCGCACCTTCCGGCGCAGCGCCACCAGTTCGGGTGCGTTCACCGCCTCGTCGGTGAAGGCCGTCGGCGACCCGTCGCCGCGGAGGAGCGCGACGGCGGCCGCATGATAGACGCTGAACTTCCCTTCCAGTCCGGTCCGGGGCTCGGTCTTCCCGGTAAGCTCGAGAACCAGCGGGTGCGTCTTCAGCTCGACGGACACCACGTCGTTCACCGCGTCGCCGATCTCCTTGCGGATCTGCTGGCAGCCGTCGATGGTCGGGTGGATGACGATGCCGCAGGCAAAGGGCTTGTAGCTGTTGAGGGCGGCTTCCCACCGCTCGCCGAGCCCTTCGAGGATCTCGCCATAGTCCTGCTTGGTCGAAAGCACGTTGGCGAAGCCGCGAGGCGCCTCGATGCTCCGCTCGGAACTGTCGAAGCCGGCTTCCGCCAGAAAGGCGGCCATGGCGCCGTTCTGGGCCGCCCGGCCGGGGTGAAGGCTCTTGCACATCGTCCCGAACATCTCGCGCAGTCCGGAGGACTGGGTGGCGGCGATGCCCAGCGCCCAGGTCATGCGCTTGGCGTCGAGTTTGAGCAGGCGGCCGACGGCCGCCGCGGCGCCGAAAACGCCGGCCGTTCCCGTGATGTGCCAGCCGCGGTCGTAGTGATCGGGATAGACGCAGTTGCCGATCCGGCATTCGACTTCGACCCCGACGATGAGCGCGTTGAGCAGGTCGGCTCCGCTCACAGGCCTGATCTCGGCGACGGCCAAGGCCGCCGACGCGACCGGGCCCGCCGGGTGGATGATCGTCTTCAGATGCGTGTCGTCGTAGTCGAGGACGTGGGAGGAGATGCCGTTGATCATCGCGGCGTGAAGTGCGTCGAGCTTCTCCGCGCGGCCCATGACGGTCGCCTTGGCCGGGCCCGAGAACGGCGTCACGGCCGAAAGGGCGCGGTCCACGGTTTCGTGCCGCGCGCCTCCGACGGCGCAACCCACCCAATTGAAGAAGGTGCGGATTCCTTCCCGCTGAACGTCCCTCGGGATCTTGTTCAAGCTGCAGTCGACGATCCAACCCGCAAGGTTCCGGGTTACCTGCTCCGGCATGTGTCTCTCTCTGATGATGTACGGTGGGTCCGCGGGTAACTTCTCGGCAAGAACTAGCTCAGTATGGTCCGGCCCGACGGCCGACAACCTGGGCAACCGCGAAGACAAAGTCTCTATCAGCCGCCATCTGGACGATTTCGGAAACTGTATATTGTTGACAGTTGACAGTCAAACGGAATCGTTTACGCTGTGGCATGCGGCAAGCCTATCGGCGAGTTGTCACGAAGCAGCGGGTGTTTCCGCTGATTGGGGCCGAAAGCGCAGTACCAAAGGGGGTCTTCTATGAGTGGAAAGGCATTTGTCGCCGCGGCGGCCTTCTTAATGGCGATCGTCGCGGGTTTCGCGCCCGCGAAGGCGCAGGACTATCCTCATGACACTGTGACGCTGATCACCCATTCCAGCGTCGGCGGCGGGAGCGACGTGTTCCTGCGCGAGCTCGCAAAATACCTGGCCCCGGCACTCGGCGCGAACGTGGTCGTGGAAAACGTGACCGGCGGCTCGGGCGCCAAGGCGATGGCCCGGCTCGCCGCATCGCCGGCAGACGGTTCGATCTTCTACGCCACGACCCCGACCTTCATATACACCTCGCTTCTCAGCGATCCGGAGGTGACCTACGAGGATCTGCAGCCGCTGGTGAACGTCTTCCTCGATCCGGAGGTGATCTACACCGCCGCCAACAGTCCGTATCAGACGCTGGAAGACGCGATCCAGAAGGCGCGCAATGACCGTGGTCGCTGGGGCGCCGCGAACCCCGCCTCCCTGGAACGGCAGGCCCTGGAGCGGCTGAAAGTGGCAACGGGCGTGGGCATCAACGCCATCGTGGCGACCCATGAGGGCGGCGGCGATCTGATGATCAACGTCCTGAACGGCACCTTGGACATCGGCGTTGGCGAGGTGCAGGAGATCATGCCTCAGCTCGAGGCGGGGCAAGTTCGCATCCTGGCCACGTTCAGCGATCAAAGGCTGGAAGCGTTCCCGGACGTGCCGACGGTCAAGGAGCTGGGTTACGACGTCGTCCTGCGCAAGTTCCGCGGGCTCGCCGGCCCGAAGGGGCTTCCGAAAGAGGTAATCGCCGCCTGGGAGCGCGCCATTCCGGCGATTCTGGAGAACCCGGAATACAAGGCCGCGTATACGAAGGCCAACCTGACCCCGCACTTCGTCCCGCATGAGGAGTACGTCTCGTTCATCCGGGAGTTCGGTCAGGAGACGCGCGCGTTCCTCGTGGAATCCGGCGTCATTCAGTAAGTCACCGGGCCGCGGCGCGCCGTGCGCCGCGGCCCTTTTTTCCTGATCCGAGGGTTTCTATGACACGGGATCTGGCCGGTGGCCTTTTCGCCATGGTCCTTGGCGGCGTCTATCTCCTTTACGCGACCCGGATCCACTCCACCGCGCTGGACGATACGGTCGGTCCGGCCGGTTTCCCGAAGGCGCTCGCCGTGATCATGATCGCGCTCGGGCTCCTCCTTGTCGTGCAGACCCTGACCGCCGCGGTGTGGCGGGCGAAGCCGTCTCCGGACGGTCGCGGCGATGCCGACGCGGAAGCGTCCGGCCTTCAGCCGCGCGCGGTGATCCGGGCCGGGGGCATGCTGCTTCTCGGCATTCTCTATGTGGCCGTCGTCCCTTATGCGGGCTACCTCGTCACGACCGCGGCGTTGGCGATGGCCGTGGCGTTGTACCAGGGGGTTGACTTCTCCTGGCGGGTCGTCGCCGTTTCGATTGGCGGCGCCGTTGCCCTCTGGATCATCTTCAACCTGCTGCTCGGGGTCGGCCTTCCGGCCGGCCGGCTTGGCGATCTCCTTTAGCCGCCGGGGACCGCATGGACACCATCATCCAATCCGCCGAAATTCTGGTGACCACGCCCGCGGTGATCGCCGCCTTCGCCGGCGTCGCCTGGGGCATTCTGGGAGGCGCTCTTCCCGGCATTTCGCCATCCATCACGATGGCGCTGCTGTTGCCGCTCACCTATTCGCTCGATCCCATCAGCGCGATCGTCCTTCTTGCGGCCACTTATGTCGGCGCGGAGTATGGGGGGTCCATCCCGGCCATTCTGATTCGAACGCCGGGCACGAATTCCGCCGCCGCCACGTTGATCGACGGCTACGAGATGAACCGGCAGGGGAAGGCCGGGCTGGCGCTGGGGATCTCGCTCTACTCCGGCGTTATCGGAAGCTTCATCGGCGTGGTCATGCTGGTTCTCCTCAGCGGGCCGCTGGCGAGCATTGCCCTTGCCTTCAAGCCGCCGTCCTATTTTGGGCTCGGCATCCTCGGGCTCAGCGTCATCGCGACCCTTTCCGGCGATTCGCTGGTGAAAGGCTTCATCGCCGCGGCGTTCGGCCTCATGGTCGCGACGGTCGGCACCGACCCCGTCACGGGAGGGAATCGGTTTACCTTCGGCAGCCCCGAGCTCCTGGGGGGCATCGAACCTCTTCTCGTCATGGTCGGCCTCTTTGCGGTCAGCGAGCTCTTCGTCCAGGCGGGCGAGCCCGGGATACAGCATCAGGTCAAGGCGAAGGCCCGGCTGGAGTTCCCAAACTTCAAGCTCGCGCGCCGACTGATCCGGCCGCAGGCGATCGGCGGGGCGATCGGTACGTTCGAGGGGGTTATGCCGGGCGCCGGCGGCACGGTCGCGGCCTTCATGGCCTACAACGAGGCGAGGCGTTGGTCCTCGCGGAAGGAGGAGTTCGGGAAAGGGTCTCCCGAGGGCGTCGCCGCGCCGGAGACGGCGAACAATGTCGTCACCGGAACCGCGCTCGTGCCGCTTCTGAGTTTCGGCATTCCGGGATCGAACTCGGCCGCCATTCTTCTGGCCGGCTTCCTGATCCACGGGCTCACGCCCGGCCCGATGCTCTTCGAGCGCTCGGCCGATGTCGTCCATGGTCTGTATGGCGGTCTCTTCGTCGCCACCTTTGCGCAGATCCTCGTCGGCATGGCCGTGCTGCCGGTTTGCATCTGGCTCGTGAACCGGCGCCGTGCCTATATCACGGCCTTCATCTACGCGCTGGTGTTCTCGGGCATCTACTCGATCCACCACAGCCTGTTCGACCTCGCGCTCGTTCTCGGCATGGGCGTCGTGGGATTCTTCATGCGTCTCCTGAAGTTCCCGTTCTTGCCGACGGTGCTTGGCGTCGTGCTGGGGTATATGGTCGAGAGCAGCTATCGGCGCTCGCTCGTCCTGTCCGGCGGCGACCATGCGATCTTCGTGCAGGATCCGATCTCGCTGGGTCTGCTCTCGGTCGCGGTTCTCTTCATCGTCGGATCGCTCGGCAAGCGCGCCTATGACATGGTCGCGGCACGGACGGCCGGTTGATCGCAGGACGGACACGGAAGACCCGAATGACTGAACGCACCCTCTCCGAACGGCTCGCAGAATGGGGCGCGGCTCTTCGGCCGTCGGACATTCCCGCGGGCGTGGCCGAAACCATGCAAAGCCTGCTCATCGACGTGGCGGGCCTGTGCCTGGCCGCGCGGAACACCGACTATGTCAAGGCGGTCGTCGACGCGGCGGAGGCGGGCGGGCACGTCGCGATCGGTCAGGCGGCGCCGCTGACCGCCGCCGACGCCGCGCTCGTCAACGGGACGGCGGCCCATGGCGAGGACTACGACGACACCTTCGAGGGGGGACCGGTTCACTCCGGGGCGGTGATCGTTCCCGCCATCCTGGCCATAGCCGAGCGGGAGAAGCTTTCCGGCGACCGAATCCTTCTCGGGATCGCCGCCGGCGTGGAGTTGATGTGCCGCCTGGGATTGGCGGCCCCGAAGGCCGTGCATCGCGCGGGGTTCCACCCGACCGCGGTGTTCGGGGCGCTGGCCGCGGCCTTCGGCGTGGCCGTGGCCTCCGGCGCGAACGCGCGGCAGATTCGCGACGCGCTGGGGATCGCCGGGAGCACGGCCTCGGGAATCATCGAGTATCTGGGCGACGGCAGCTGGACGAAACGCATGCACGCCGGCTGGTCCGCCCAATCGGGGTTGCGTTCGGCATTGCTGGCGCGTGGCGGCTTCGTCGGGCCGCGCGCGGTTCTCGAGGGTGAGCATGGCTTCTTCAAGGCTTTTGCGCCCTCGATCGACCCGCTCTTCGACAAGCTCATGGAGGGGCTCGGCGAGCGCTGGCACGCCGGGACGATCACCTTCAAGCCCTATCCCTGCGGGACCATGGCGCAGCCTTACATCGACTGTGCCATCCGGCTTCGGGCGGCCGGCGTTCCGGTGTCGCGCATCAAGTCCATCCTTTGCGAGACGGCCGAGGGATATGTGCACCGCCTGTGGGAGCCGATCGCGATGAAGCGTCGGCCGCCGACGGCCTACGCGGCGAAGTTCAGCATTCCTTTCGCCGTCGCGCTCGGCTATGTCCGCGGCCGCGCCGGCCTCTCGGACTTCTCGGAAGAGGCGATCAACGACCGGGAGCTCTTGGCGGTGAGCCGCCTCGTCTCCTACGAGATCGACCCCGAGAATCCTTACCCCGACCGGTTCACGGGGCATGTTCGGATCGAAACCGTCGACGGTGAAATCCTCGAAGAGAGGCAGGGGCATATGAGAGGCGGCGTCGAAGAGCCGCTGACGCCGGCCGAGCTGCGGGACAAGTTCCTCGCAAACGCCCGGCACGGCGGAATCGATGAGCCGGAGGCTCTGCTCGACGTCTGCGCGGCGCTCTTCGCGGATGCGGACGCGTGGCGTTCGATCGGCAAGCTCCGCGTGTGAAAGGGGAGGACGCGATGCCCTCGGACCTTCACGGCCGCGCCGCGATCGTCACCGGCGCCTCACGCAACATCGGGCGGGCGATCGCGCATGCCCTCGCGGAGCGCGGCGCCGCCGTCCTGGTCCACGCCCGCGACGCTCGCGACGAGGCGGAAGAGACGGCGGACGCCGTCCGGAAGGCCGGCGGCCGGGCGGTGGTGGCCCTCGCCGACCTCACCGATCCACGGGCACCGGCGAAGCTGGTCGAAGAGGCGCTCAAGGCCTTCGGTCGCATCGACATCCTCGTCAACAACGCCGCCCTCCGCCCGGAGGCGCCCTTCGCGGAAATCACCTACGACGCCTGGCGGACGGTGATGGCGCTTTGCCTCGACGGCGCCTTCCTGCTTTCGCAGGCCGCGCTCCCCGCCCTCAAGGCAAGCGATCAGGCGACCATCGTCAACCTGGGCGGGCTGACCGGGCACACGGGCGCAAAGCACCGGGCGCATGTGGTGGCCGCAAAGGCCGGTCTCACCGGCCTCACCAAGGCCATGGCCCATGACCTTGCGGACTACGGGATCACCGTCAACTGCGTGTCGCCCGGCTTGATCGAGACCAAGCGCGGCGACGGGAAGGCGCCTCATCACCACGCGACGCGGGTGAACGTCTTGGGCCGGCGCGGCACGGCGGAAGAGGTGGCGGCCGCCGTCACCATGCTCTGCGGCGCGGATGCGCGCTACATCACCGGCCAGACGATTCACGTGAACGGCGGCGCCCTGATGGTGTGAGCTGGCCGTGCGGCTGCATCCCCTTTTGCACGGCGCGGCCGGTGTCGCGGTCGCAACGGCGCTGGCGATTGGCTTCCAGCGGCTGGGCATACCGCTCGCCTACATTCTGGGGGCGCTCGTCGGCTCCGCGCTCTACACGAACCTCCTGGGGCCGATCCGGTACGGCAAGGGACTGCGGCGGGGTGCCCAGCTCGTTCTCGGCGCGGCGGTGGGCGCGCTCCTGACTCCCGACACCGTGAGCGAACTCGTCCGGCTCCTTCCCATCATGATCGCCGCGACCGTCGGCTTGAACGTCGCCGGGGCTCTCCTCGCGTTTCCGGTTGCCCGGATCGCGGGCGTTGACCGGCTGACGGCGCTGATGGCCTGCCTGCCCGCCGGGATGGCGGAGATGGCGTCTCTCGCCGGTGACATCGGCGCCCGCGAGCAGCCGGTCGCCGTCATCCAGACGCTGCGGGTCATCATCGTGCTCGCCGTGATGCCCCTTTGGCTCGGGCTGGCCGATGCGGTCATGCCGGCCCAGGTTACGCCGACCGATCCGTTGCCGGCCGATCCGTCGCTGCTTTGGGTGCTCGGCGTGGTGGTCGCGGCGAGCGCGGCCTTCGCCATGGGCCTTTCCCGCTTGGGCGTTCTCAATCCCTGGGTCATTACTCCGGCGTTGATGAGCGGCGCGCTGATTGCCGTCGGCTGGTCCGTGCCGCCGATGCCGCCCATCGCTCTCATCGCCGCTCAGATTGCGCTCGGCGCCTCGCTCGGCATCCGTTTCCGTGTCGACGAGCTTCGCTCCTTGCCGCGCGCCGTGGTTGCGGGCGTCTTTGCCGCGCTCGTGCTGATCGGCGTTTCCTTCGTGGCGCTCGCGCCGCTGGTGGCCGCGGCGGGCGGTGTGGATTGGCGGTCGGCGGCTCTTGCCGTCGCTCCCGGCGGTTTGGGCGAAATGATTGCCTCCGCAAAGGCCCTGGGGCTGGCGTCCGCCGCGGTGGCGGGATTCCAGTTCGTCCGCTCGCTGCTCACCAACATGTTCGTGCCCCAGCTGATCAAGCTCGGAATGCGGCGCGGAAGGGGGGTGAGCGTTCCTGGGACAGACCACCGAAGCAACGACGCCGTGCGCGGCCGCGACGGACGTTAAGCATGAGGCCAAATGTCAACCGTGAACACGCCGGTTAATCGCGAGGTAACGCCTCGTAATCTATGACACGGTAGGTCGGCTGGACTTCGATGACGACCGTGCGGTGCCGTAGCCGGCGGCAGAGGATTGCCATGCTGTCTTCCATTGCCGATCTCAAGATCGGGGTCAAGATCTCGGCCGGATTTGCGCTCGTCCTTGCGCTCCTGGTTGTCGTCGCGGGCTTTGCCGTATGGCGGTTCGGGGACATTCAGACGCGGTTCGACCGTTTTGCCGAACTCTCCGACGATGCGATCCTGGCCACCGTGCTCGATCAGAAGACCACGGCGGCGGCCGTGGCCGCGCGCGATTTCGTCCTTGCCAACACCGACCAGAACCGTCGGGCGTTCTATCGCCTCATCGGCGAGGTGGAATCTCTGATCGCCGAGGCGCGGGCCGCGATGGAGGACTCCGCACGCGCCGCTCTTATCGACGAGATCGAAGCGCTGAACGCCTCGTACAAGAAGCAGTTCGACGAGGTGGATCGGCTGATGGCGGAGGGCGACCGCCTCATTCACGATCACCTTGAGGTCATCGGCCCGCGCCTCCAGGACGCGATGACGGAGATCGCGGACGGCGCAAGGGAGGAAGAAGGCCTTCGGGTCATGATCGCGGCGGACAGGGTCCGGGAGAAGCTGCTTCTGGCGATGTTCCACATGGCCAAGTTCCTCGACAGCAACAGGGTCGAGGACGTCGAGCAGGTTTCCGAGGCGCTGGCCGCGGCCGACAAGCTCCTCATGCCGCTCTCCATCACGCTTCAGAACCCGGATCGCCTCGCGCTCCTGTCGGAGGTTCAAAGAAGCATGCCCGCATACCAGGAAGGGGCGCAGGATCTCATCGAGACCATAAACCGGCGGACCCGGGCCGTCGCAAAGATGGACGAGATGCGCGCCGCCCTGGCGGGAAAGGTTGAAGCGATTCGCCAATCGGTCTCGGCGGATACGAAGGTCATCGAAGGGGACGTCGCGCAGACCATCGGCTCGGCCCAGATCCTGGCGCTCGTCGTTTCGGCCGCGGCGCTTGGGGCGGGCGCTCTGTTGTCGATCCTGCTCGCCAGAGGAATCGCCGGGCCGGTCCGGCTCATGACATCCGCCATGGGGCGGCTGGCCGCCGGCGACACCGCCGTCGAAGTCCCGGCCCAGGGCCGAAAGGACGAGATCGGCGCGATGGCCGCCGCGGTGCAGGTGTTCAAGGACAACGCCATCGAGCGGCAGCGCCTGGAGGCGCAGCAGGAGCAGGAGCGGAAGGCCAAGGAGGCGCGCGCCGAAGCCGTTGCCCGGGCGATCGAACGGTTCGATGCCGAGATTTCCGAGGTGCTTCATGTCGTGACCTCGGCGGCGACGGAGCTGGAAGCGACCGCGCAGTCGCTGTCGTCGACCTCGGAGGAGACCTCCCGCCAGGCAACGGGCGCGGCGAGCGCCTCGGAGCAGACCTCTGCGAACGTCCAGACCGTCGCCGCGGCGACCGAGGAGATGTCCAGCTCGATCCAGGAGGTGGCCCGTCAAATGGAGGAAGCGCGGCGGGTCGCCGACGCCGCCTCGAGCGAAGCCGAGATCGCGCAGGACCATGTGCGCGGCCTGAAGGACGCCGGCGAGAAGATCGGCGAGGTCGTCGAGCTGATCAGCGCCATCGCCGCGCAGACGAACCTGCTGGCGCTCAACGCCACGATCGAGGCGGCGCGCGCCGGCGAGGCCGGCAAGGGCTTCGCCGTCGTCGCGGGCGAGGTGAAGAGCCTCGCCAGCCAGACCGCCAAGGCGACCGAAGAGATCGGCGGTCAGGTCGCGGCCATGCAGGGCACCATCGACGGCGCCGTCCAGGCGATCAACCGCATCGCCGAGGTGATCTTCAAGCTCAACGAGATGGCGGCGGCGGTGGCCAGCGCGGTCGAGGAGCAGACGGCCACGACCAGCGAGATCAGCCGCAACGCCGTGGAAGCCGCCAGGGGCACCGGCGAGGTGTCGAGCAGCATCGCCGGTGTGACGCAGGCGGCGGAGACCTCGGCGGCGGGCGCGGCCCAGGTTCTGAGCGCCTCGCGCAGCCTCTCCGAACAGGCCGCCCGGCTCAAGCAATACGTGGACAGCTTCGTCGACGGCGTCCGGGCCGCGTAGCGACGGGCGATTCGCTTCGGCCTTCGCGTGTTTTCACCTCCGGATCGCTCGCTTCCGTTCAGGCCTTCCGGCAGGGTATGCGCGCCAACAGCGGCGATGTGATCGTGCGGGGCACTCGCCGGGCTTGGGATCGCAAACCTTCCTCTGTTTCTGGTCGCGGAGGAACTCCGCAACGGACGTTTGGAGGGGGGTCTGCCTGACGACGGCTTCCCGGAACTCGCCGATGGGGACCTTACTTTTGGCGGCTCCTTCGATTGCCCGCTTTAAAACGGACATTTGGAAGACGGCAGATCCCAGACTGCGTTTTCTTTTTTGTTCGAGATAGCTTTGGCCGAAAGCGTCGGATCTGCGCGCTTTCGGCAGGTTGGCGCACCCGAGAGGATTCGAACCTCTGACCTCTGCCTTCGGAGGGCAGCGCTCTATCCAGCTGAGCTACGGGTGCATCGCGCGGGCCGGCATCGGTGGGGCCGGCCAAGTCGGGCTGCACCATACTGCATCGACGCGGCCCGCGTAAAGCAAGTCTGTGCCGCGCCTATCGCGCCGTCCACCAGCCGCCCGCCGCCGGAGCCTCGCGCCCCTCCGACTCGCCATGCCCCGAGCGCGCGCTCTGCGACCTGGCGTCTTCTGTCCCGGCGCCGCCGGATGCGGGGATGCCGGCGCCGGCGGTCGCGGCGCCGCCCGTCATGAGCGCACGGGCCACGTCCTCGGCCAGCATCAGATCGTCGGCGTCGCCGGACAGCACGGCGGCCGCCACCCGGTCCGCGCCCGAAGGCAGCGGCGCGTCGCGATCGGCGATCCAGGCGGCGATGTCGCGCCGCACCACCTCCGCCTGAAGGTCGCGGAGCAGCATATGATATCCGTCGGGGTAGATCGCAACTTTGTGCTCGGCCGGCGGATTCGGCGGCAGGCGGCGCAGCATGGCGAGCGCCGCCTTCGGCGGGATCACCTCCTCGTGGCTGCCATAGAGAACCAGCGCCGGTCCGTGGATCTCGGGCGCCGCCTCGAGCGCCCGGTCCATGATGTTGACGAGGCCGTAGATCGCATCGACCCGCGTCTCCTTGATGACCAGGGGGTCGCGGCCCAGCGCGCGCAGCATCTCGATGTTGTCGGAGGGCCAGATGTCGAGCCCCTTCCCGGTCAGCGTCAGCCAGGGCATGGTGTGAGCGGCCAGCCACAGCAGCGTCGTCTGCAGCGGGCCCTGAAGCTCGCGGCCCCAGGCGGCCGGCGCAACGAGAATGATCCCGTCCGCCTCCGGCGGTTCGGCCGAAGCCATCGCCGCCATGACCACCGCCCCGCCCATGCTTTCGCCCAGCAGATAGAGCGGCGTCTCCGGGTAGCGGGCGCGCAGCAGCGCGGCCGCGCTCCGCAGGTCCTCGATCAGCCGGCTTTCGCCCGCCCACAGCCCGGCATGGGGATTCGCGCCGAAGCCGCGCTGGTCGTAGGCATAGGTGGCGATGCCCAGCTCCGCCCAATCGGACGCCGCCCCGGCGAACGCGTTCGAATAGTCGTTGAAGCCGTGCAGCGCCAGGATCACGGCCTCGGGCGCTTCGGATCCGACCGCTGTCGCGCACGGCGTGCACCCGTCAGACGGCAGCCAGCGCCGCAGGGGCAGGGCGGCGCCGTCGGCCATGATCAGCCGGTCCTCGGCGATCTGCGGCTCGGCCGCGGCGGTCCCGCCTTCGGGCGGGCCGAGCCTGGGGGCGCAGGCGGCGAGGAGGATGAGGCCCGAAAGGGCGGCCAGGGCGAGGCGTGCCGGGGCGCCGCCTCGAACCCGGGAGGGCTCCTTCATTCGCGGGCGCCGTGCCCGACGCGCGAGCGCCGATCCACGACGGCCGCCGGGCCCGCCTCGTCCGCATGGGCGCCGCGGGTGAGCTGCAGGAAGATGTCCTCCAGATCGGCCTCCAGCGTCGTCAAGTCGACGATCCGGAGCCCGGCCGACTGGACCGCGGCCAGGATCTCGCCGATCTGCGTCCGGCTCGGCTGGTAGCGCACCAGGAGTCGCCGCGGCCCCTGCAGCTCGGCGTCGAATCGGGCGAGCGGCGCCGGAACCTCCGCGAGGTCGTCGGCCGTGAGGAAGACCAGCTCCTTGCGGTCGAGCCGTCGCAGCAGCGCGGCCGTCGTGTCGCAGGCGATCACCCGGCCGTGGTTGATGATGGCGATGCGGTCGCAGAGCTGCTCCGCTTCCTCAAGGTAATGCGTCGTCAGCAGGAGCGTGGTTCCGGCGGCGTTGAGCTCGCGGACATAGGCCCAGAGCTGCTGGCGAAGCTCGACGTCGACGCCGGCGGTCGGCTCGTCGAGTACCAGAACGGGTGGGCTGTGCACCATCGCCTTGGCGACCATCAGCCGCCGGCGCATGCCGCCCGAAAGCGTGCGCGCATAGGCGTTGGCGCGGTCGGCCAGACCAAGGGCCGCCAGGATCTCATGCGTTCGCCGTTCGCGCTTCGGCACGCCGTAGAGGCCTGCCTGCAGGTCCAGGAGCTCCGCCGGCGTGAAGAACGGATCGATGTTCAGCTCCTGCGGCACGACGCCGATGGATGCCGCCACGGCGCGCGGCGCGCTATCGAGGTCGGCGCCCCAGACCTTGACGGTGCCGGACGATTTGTTGACGAGCTGGGCGAGGATGTTGATGAGGGTCGATTTGCCTGCGCCGTTAGGGCCAAGCAGGCCGAACAGGCTGCCGCGCGGAATGTTGAGATCGACGTCGATCAGCGCCCGCTTCCCCGACGCACCCCCATAGGTCTTGTTCAGCCCGGCGATCTCCACCGCGTTCGCCGGCAGCGAATCGATGCCGGGGGGCAGGCGGCCGGGACGGGGTTCGGCGTTGCTGGGCAATGCGGACATGGCTTCGTCAAGGCAATATAGGGTTCCGGGCGCCGCGCTCAATGCGCCCTCCGCCCGATCGCGGTGTCCGCCCGATCCACCGGCCGGATGCCCCTGCCCGATCCTGCGGACGGGCGCGTGACCCGTTGCCTGTCGGGATCGGTCATGCCTATCATCCGGCCCGGCCGGCGGTCAATGCCATGCCCCGGCCTTCTGCAAACGCCGGAGATGAAACGAACATATGGAACCTGTCGAAACGCTGTATGTCGAGACCGAGGTGGTCGGTTGCGACGGCGGCGGCGGCCCGCTCGGGCACCCGCTGGTCTATCTGAACGTGGCGAAGGAAGGGCAGATCGACTGCCCCTATTGCAGCCGCAGGTTCATCCTGGAGCGCCAGCGCGAAACCGGCGCCGCCGCGGACTGACCGGCCTCCGCGGTCGATCACCGGCGATGGATTCGCCGGCCGGACCAAGCAAGAACGTCGAAGGCTCGACAGCGGGAGCGCCGTTCGGCATGCTGCCGCGACGACAACGGCAGCTTTTCTTCGGGACATGACCGGGACCACCGCCGCCTCGCCGCTTCGGCATCTCTATCTCGTGGACGGGTCAGGCTACATCTTCCGTGCCTACCACGCCCTGCCACCCCTGAACCGCGCCGACGGCACGCAAATCAACGCGGTCCTCGGCTTCACCAACATGCTGCTGAAGCTGATCTCGGAGACCGATGCCGACCATATCGCCGTGATCTTCGATGCCGGGCGCGAAAGCTTCCGCAACCAGATCTATGCCGCCTACAAGGCGCACCGGCCCGAGCCGCCGCCGGAGCTGGTCCCGCAGTTCGCCCTGATTCGCGAGGCGACCCGCGCCTTCAACGTCGCCTGCGTCGAGATGCCGGGGTTCGAGGCCGACGATCTGATCGCGACCTACGCCCGTCAGGCCGTTGCCGCCGGCGCCGCCGTCACGATCGTCTCCTCCGACAAGGACCTGATGCAGCTCGTCGGCGACGGCATCACTATGCTGGACCCGATCAAGAACCGCCCGATCGGTCCGGCGGAGGTGCGCGAGAAGTTTGGCGTCGATCCCGATAAGGTGATCGATGTCCAGGCGCTCGCCGGCGATTCGACCGACAACGTACCGGGCGTGCCCGGGATCGGCGTGAAGACCGCGGCCGATCTGATCAACACCTACGGCGACCTCGACACCCTGCTCGCCCGTGCCGGCGAGATCAAGCAGCCGAAGCGCCGCGAGGCCCTGCTGCAGAACGCGGAACAGGCGCGGATCAGCCGCGACCTCGTGCGGCTGCGCGACGACGTGCCCGTCGAGGAGCCGCTGGAGTCCTTCGTCCGGCGCGAGCCGGACCGGGACGTCCTGTTCGCCTTTCTCCGTGAAAACCAGTTCCGCACCTTGATTGCCCGGGTGGAGAACCGGTTGGCGACCGTGGGCCGCATCGCCGACGGCTCCGCCGGGGCCGCGGGCGAGGCGGGAGGCACGCCCCAGCTGGCGGAGCCGGCGTCTCCGGCCGCCGCCCTGTCCGTGCCGGAAGTCCATTACGAGCTGGTGCAGGATCTTCCCACCCTCGACGCCTGGATCGAGCGGGCCATGGCGGCGGGCGTGGTCGCGGTCGATACCGAGACGAACTCGCTCGACGCGCTCCGTGCCGAGCTGGTGGGCGTCTCCCTGTCGGTCGAGCCAGGGCGGGCCTGCTACATCCCCCTCGGGCACAAGGTGGCGAACGGCGGGCCTGGCAACGGTGCGGCCGATCGATCGGGCGGCCGGTCGCACAGGCAGGGGAGCCTCGCCCTCGATGACGCCGCGCCGGCGGACGCCCTGGTGGAGGGCCAGCTGCCGCGCGAGGAGGTGCTGCGGCGGCTCGGGCCGTTGCTTGCCGAACCGGGCGTACTGAAGGTCGGCCAGAACATCAAGTTCGACCTGATCGTCTTCGCCCGCCACGGTCTCTCGGTCGCGCCCATCGACGACACCATGCAGATCTCCTATGCGCTCGAGGCCGGCGCCCATGGCCACGGCATGGACGAGCTGGCGGAGATCTATCTCGATCACCAGACGATCAAGTTCGCGGACGTCGCCGGGTCCGGCCGCTCGAAGGTGACCTTCGATTACGTGCCCCTCGACAAGGCCCGGGACTACGCCGCCGAGGACGCGGACGTCACGCTTCGCCTGCACCGCCTGCTGAAGCCGCGCCTCCAGCAGGAGCGGATGCTGACGCTCTATGAGACGATCGAGCGGCCGCTGATCCCCGTCGTGGCGGCGATGGAGCAGGTCGGCGTCAAGATCGACCAGCAGGCCCTGCGCCGCCTTTCCGCCGAGTTCGCGGAGCGACTGGCGGAGCTCGAGGCCGAGATTTACCGGCTGGCCGGGCATCCGTTCAACATCGGCTCGCCGAAGCAGCTTGGCGAGGTGCTGTTCGACGAGATGGGCCTCGCCGGTGGCAAGAAGGGCAAGACAGGCGCCTACGCCACCGGTGCCGACCTTCTCGAGGAACTGGCCGCGCAGGGTCACGACCTGCCGGCCCGCGTGCTCGACTGGCGGCAGCTCGCGAAGCTGAAGAGCACCTACGCCGACGCGCTGGTGGCGCAAGTCAATCCGGAGACCGGGCGGGTCCACACCTCCTTTTCCCTCGCCGTCGCCTCGACCGGCCGGTTGAGCTCGACCGATCCCAACCTCCAGAACATCCCGATCCGTACCGAGGAGGGGCGCAAGATCCGTCGCGCCTTCATCGCCGAAGACGGTTGCAAGCTCCTGTCGGTCGACTATTCGCAGATCGAACTGCGGCTCGCCGCCCATATGGCCGACATTCCGGCCTTGAAGGAAGCGTTCCATCAGGGCGCTGACATCCACGCGATCACCGCCAGCCAGATCTTCGGCGTGGATGTCGACGGCATGGACCCGATGATCCGGCGGCGGGCCAAGGCGATCAATTTCGGCATCATCTACGGCATCAGCCCGTTCGGCCTCGCGCAGCAGCTCGGCGTCCCGCAGGCCGAGGCCAAGGCCTATATCGATGCCTATTTCGACCGCTACCCGGGCTTCCGGACCTATATGGACCGGATCAAGAAGCGGGCGCGCGAGACCGGCTACGTGACGACCCTCTTCGGCCGGCGCTGCTACGTGCCCGGCATCAACGACAAGAACCCGGCCCGGCGCAGCTTCATGGAGCGGGCGGCGATCAACGCGCCGCTGCAGGGAACCGCTGCCGACATCATCAAGCGGGCCATGATCCGCGTGCCGCCGGCGCTCGCGAAGGCGGGGCTAAGGGCGCGCATGCTGCTGCAGGTCCACGACGAGCTGCTGTTCGAAGTACCGGACTCGGAGGTCGAGGAGACCGCCGATCTCGTCCGCCGGGTCATGGAGCGGGCCACCCTGCCGGTGCTGGAGCTGTCCGTCCCCCTCGTCGCCGAGACCGGGGTCGGCGACAACTGGGCCGACGCGCATTGAGCGGGCGAAGGACGGTGCCGCCGGTCACCAAATTGCCACAAGCCATGCCGGCGATTTGCCGGCATAGTTGCTGTGCGAGACGTAGCTTCCGTCGAGCAACCCAGTTCCCCAGAAGGTCCTCTACCTAGTGCATGCGGCCGGCCCTCGGGCCGGCCGCTCTCTTTTCCGATCGGTCGGGGGGCGGACTCAGGCGGGGGCCGTTGACCGCGCGCGGGCTTCCCGCGTCAGCCGGACGAGCTCGGTCCGTGCCGATTCGGCGTCGCCGACGACGGTGCCGAACTCCGCCCGCGCCACTTCGCCTTCGCGGCGCAGATCAAAGCCCTCGGGGTCGATGCCGGTCATGCGCCATCCATCGCCCCCGCGGCCGAGAAGCCGCGTCGCGATCAGGTCCAGCGCGTCGGCGTGGTCGGCGTTCATATGCGCGACGATGTCCGCCTCCCGCTCCGCCAGCGCGCCGGTCGCGCTCGTGTCGAACAGCAGGTCTTCGCGGGCGATCCAGTCGATGCGGCCGAAGCCGGCCACCAGATGGGCGCGCTCGACGGCGACCCGGTAGAACGCGAAATCGGCGAAGCCGGCGTAGAGCGCGGAGCCCGGGTGGCGGCCGAGGAAACGGGCCCGCCCGCGAGCGTCCTCCGACCGCGCGGCCCGGCCAAGCACCGTCAGGCGCGGCCCGGTCAGCGGATCGGTCCGGCCGGCGGTTCCGTCGAATAGCAGCGCCACCCGGCCGTCGGCGGCGATGTTGCGGCTGTGCTCGGCGAGATCCGAGAGCAGCAGCAAGGGCGAGCCGTCATGGTCGACGGCAACCAGCACGAGCGAGGCATACGGCCAGCCTTGGAGGTCGGCTCCCTGGCCGTCGGCTCCGGCGAGACGGGTTGCCAGGGCCGCCCGGTCGAGGCGGCGGAGCAGGCGGCGGGCGGTGGTGGCGGCGGGGAGTTCCTGCGGCATGATGATCCAGCTTATGGTCTTCCGCCGTCCGGTCAATCGGCACGGGTAAAAATCTGGCCCCCAAGGGCTTGCCAGGCGGGTATTCTATCGGGGATTCTTCCGGTCCGACGCGGGGGAGAACGAGACGGTGCCGCAAACCATCGCGCTTGTCGACGACGATCGCAACATTCTGACCTCGGTCGCCATGGCGCTCGAGGCCGAGGGATTCACCGTGCGCACCTACACCGACGGGGAGGAGGCGCTGCGCGGCATGAGCGCCAATCCGGTGGACCTCGCCGTCCTCGACATCAAGATGCCGCGGATGGACGGCATGGAACTGCTCGAACGGTTGCGCCGCCACAGCGACCTGCCGGTGATCTTCCTGACCTCGAAGGACGACGAGGTGGATGAGCTCATGGGCCTGCGCATGGGGGCGGACGACTACATCAAGAAGCCCTTCTCCCAGCGCCTGCTGATCGAGCGGATCCGCACGCTGCTGCGGCGCGAGGCCCTGGCGCGCGAGAGCGCCGCCGAGGGCGGCGACGTGATCGCGCGCGGCGAACTGGTTCTCGATTCGGCGCGCCACCTCTGCACCTGGAAGGGCGAGGCGGTCGACCTGACCGTGACCGAGTTCCTGCTGCTGAAGTCGCTGGCGATGCGGCCGGGGCACGTCAAGAGCCGCGACCAACTCATGGATGCCGCCTATGGCGAGCACATCTATGTTGATGACCGGACGATCGACAGCCACATCAAGCGGCTGCGCAAGAAGTTCAAGGCGGTCGATCCCGACTTCGCGCAGATCGAAACCCTCTACGGCGTCGGATATCGCTATCGGGACCGGTGAGCCGGCCCGGCCGCCCAGGATGGGCGGGGCAATTCCGTTCGAGTGGCGGCCACGGCCGCGTTGCGGCGAGGGGAGCGAAATGCTAGAGCGCGTGACGCCGCAAAGAACGGACGCATCGCGCCGCGACCGCGGCGCCGCTTCGTCGCCGCGGATCGGCGGGGCGCGACCCCGGGTCGGGATCCGGCTTGCCGGCGACCGAAGCCCCGAGAGGATGCCGCGCCGCCCGTGCCGGATCCGTCGGGCAAGGCCTGAGACAACGGGATGAGCACGCAGATCGACATCGGATTCGCCGGGCCGAAAGGCCGCGCCGGCGCCGACGCCGCAAAGGGTCAGGCGGCCGCGGCTGACAAGCCGGCGCCCGGCGGCCGGAAGGACGCGGCCCGTCAGGACGCGGCGCGCCAGGACGCCGTCCGGCGGGATCGGCGCCGCGGCCGATTGTCGCCGCTGACGCGGCGCATCCTCGCCGTGAACGTGCTTGCCATCGCGATTCCCATCGCCGGCCTCCTCTATCTCGACGAATACCGTAACGACATGGTCGCCGCCGAGCTGGAGGCGCTGCGGACGGAGGGCGAGCTGATCGCCGGCGCGCTCGGCACCAGCGGCGTCGTGGTCGGGCCGTTCGGCGAGGAGCGCCTTCTGCTGGAGACCACGCGGGTGACGGTGCGGCGTCTGGTCCAGACCGCCGAGAAGCGCGCCCGGCTGTTCGACCGCGACGGCACCCTTCTCGCCGACAGCTTCCGGCTCGCCGGCCCCGGCGGCCAAGTGGAAATCGAGATCCTGCAGCCGCTCGCGCCCAAGGCCTCGCTGAGCGCCTTTCTGACCGATGTCTATGACTGGATCGTCGATCTGCTGCCCGACCGGCGGGCGCTGCCGGTCTATCACGAACCCCTGCAGCAGCATGGCACGGACTACCCGGTCGTGATGCGTGCCCTCGGCGGCGAGGTGGCCAAGGCCGTGTACGACGACGGCGCCGGCGGCATGATCCTCACCGTCGCCGTCCCGGTCCAGCGCTACAAGCAGGTGCTGGGCGCGCTGCTCCTCTCGACCACCGGCCAGGAGATCGCCGAGTCGGTCCGCACCATCCGGTTCGAGATCCTCAAGGTGTTCGGCGTCGCGCTGGCGGTGACCGTGCTGCTGTCGATCTACCTCGCCGGCACCATCGCCCGCCCGATCTACCGGCTGGCGGACGCGGCCGACCGGGTGCGCCGGGGCAAGGGATGGCAGACGACGATCCCGGATTTCACGCGCCGCGGCGACGAGATCGGCGACCTCTCGGCGGCGCTGCGCGAGATGACCGAGGCGCTGTGGCAGCGGATCGACGCGATCGACCGCTTCGCCGCCGACGTCGCGCACGAGATCAAGAATCCCCTCACTTCGTTGCGCAGCGCCGTCGAAACGGCGGCGCGCATCGACGATCCGGCGCAACAACGCAAGCTGATGTCGATCATCCTCGACGACGTCCAGCGGTTGGACCGTTTGATCACGGACATCTCGGAGGCGTCCCGGCTCGACGCCGAGCTGTCGCGCGGCGAGGTCGGCCCGGTCGATCTGGGGCAGGTTCTGGCGACGCTCGTCGACGTCCATGCGGCGACATCCGGCGACCAGGGTCCACGCCTGGAGCTGGACGTCGCCACGCACCAGGATCTCGAGGTCAACGGCATCGAAGGCCGTCTCGTCCAGGTGCTGCGGAACCTGATCAGCAACGCCATCTCGTTCAGCCCGCCGGGCGGGGTGATCCGGCTGGGCGCGGTGCGCGAGGGCAACGTCGTCCGCGTCACCGTCACCGACGAGGGCCCGGGCATCCCGCCCGACAAGCTGGTGGCGATCTTTGACCGCTTCTACAGCGAACGACCGGCGGGCGAGAAGTTCGGCACCCATTCGGGCCTTGGGCTCAGCATCTCGAAGCAGATCGTCGAGGCCTATGGCGGCACCATCGCCGCGGAAAACCGGAAGGACGCAAGCGGCCGGATCATCGGCGCCCAGTTCACCGTTTCACTGCCGGCGCGGTGAGGCGGGCGGCGAGCCATGACCACGGTCCCCAATTTTCGCCTCCACGCCACCTGCATCGCGATCGACGGCGTCGGAGTGCTGCTGCGGGGCCCCTCCGGCAGCGGCAAGTCGGACCTCGCGCTGCGCCTCATCGACGGCGGCGCGCATCTCGTCGCCGACGACGTGACCGAGCTGGTGCGGCGCGGGAATGCGGTGTTCGCCTGCCTGCCCGAGGCCGCGCCCCCGGAAACCCGCGGTCGTCTGGAAGTCCGCGGTCTCGGGATTCTGCCGGTGCCGAGCCTCCCGGAGGCGCCGCTGCGCATCGTGTTCGACCTTGTCCCCGGGGCGGCGATCGAACGGTTGCCGTCCCTGCGGCCTCACGATTTCCTCGGCGTGCCGCTGCCGGTCATCCCTCTCGATCCCTTCGCCGCCTCGGCGGCGGCCAAGGTTCGCCTTGCCGTTCGTGCCTCGGGGGGCGATATAATGCGGTCCACATGAGCAAGATAGCGATGCCGATGCTGGCTGAATCCCCTGCGAGCCCGCGCGATCCGGCGCCGACCTCCAGACGCCGGCCACAGGTCCTGCTGGTGACCGGGCTGTCGGGGGCCGGCCACACCACGGCGCTGAAGATACTGGAAGACATCGGGTACGAGGCGGTCGACAACCTGCCGCTTTCGCTGCTCAGCGCGCTCACGCGCAGCGGCAACGGCTTCGATCGCCCGATTGCGATCGGCGTCGACAGCCGTACGCGGGATTTCAGCGCGGATGCGCTTGCCGATCAGCTCGATCGCCTTAAGGCCGACGCAGGATCGGAGGTTCGGCTGATCTTTCTGACCTGCAGCGACGAGACCCTGCAGCGCCGCTTTACCGAGACACGCCGGCGCCACCCGCTCGCACTCGACCGCCCGATTGCGGACGGCATCCGCAACGAGCGGCTGTTGATGGCGCCGCTGCGCGAACGCGCCGATCTGGTCGTGGACACGACGGATCTGGCGATCAACGACCTGCGACAGGTGCTGCGCGGGCATTTCACGCTCGACCGGAAGCCGGGTGCGGCGATCGCCGTGGTCTCCTTCTCCTACCGCCACGGCCTGCCGCGCGAGGCGGATCTCGTGTTCGATGTCCGGTTCCTGCGCAATCCGCATTACGAACCGTCGATGCGCGATCTCACCGGACAAGACGCCGAGGTCGGCCGCTTCGTTGAGGCCGATCCTGCCTTCGGCGCGTTTTTCGAGTCGATGACAGGCTTGCTCCTGCCGCTGCTTCCCTGTTTCGAGCGGGAGGGCAAGAGTTATCTTACCATCGCGATCGGCTGCACGGGCGGCCGGCACCGATCGGTGTTCACGGCCGAGCGGCTGGCGGAGTGGCTTCGAAACCAAGGCCAGGAGGTCAGCCTGCGCCACCGCGACGTGGCGCGGACCGCGGGCAAGGAACTCTGAGCGAAATCTGGGGACGACGGATGATCGGGATGGTTCTGGTTACGCACGGGCGCCTGGCGGCGGAGTTCATCGCCGCACTCGAGCATGTTGTCGGACCGCAGGAGCGTATCGCGGCCGTCTGCATCGGCCCGGATGACGATATGGAGCAGCGGCGGCGCGACATCCTGGACAGCGTCGCCGCCGTGGATGACGGGAGCGGGGTCGTCCTGCTCACCGATATGTTCGGCGGAACGCCGTCCAACCTCGCGATCTCCGTGCTCGACCGGGCGAATGTCGAGGTGATCGCCGGCGTCAACCTGCCGATGCTGATCAAGCTCGCGAGCGTGCGGGGCGAAGAGAAGCTGGCCAATGCGGTCTCTGCCGCCCAGGAAGCCGGCCGCAAATACATCAACGTGGCGTCCCAGCTTTTGGCGGACGTCAATCACTAAGGCCGAACCCCAGGGGTCCTGGCCGCCGAGGCCCTTCCGCCGGCGGACCGGGTTCGCAAGATTCGGAATCGGAGCACCGGGACGGACAGATTGAGCGGCGGCGACGAGAAGGCGGTGAAGGCGGCGGCGGGCATGACGGTCAACCGCTCCGTCACGATTCGGAACCAACGCGGTCTGCACGCCCGTGCTGCGGCGAAGCTCGTGAAGCTCGCGGATCAGTTCGACGCGGAGATCACGGTGGTCAAGGGCGACATGGCTGTGTCGGGCCGTTCGATCATGGGGTTGATGATGCTGGCGGCCGGACCGGGCTCCGAGATCAGCCTGCGGGCAACCGGGGCCGATGCCGAGGCGGCGCTGAAGGCCATCGCCGCATTGATCGCCGGCAAATTCGATGAAGATTGACGGGATGGCGACGGAAGAGACCAAGGCGGCGCGCATCGAAGATCGCCAGAGGCAGGCCGGGCCGAAGGGACCGTTGCCCCTGGGGTCCTTCGGCGCGGGGCCGGGCGATGGGGCCGAACGGGTCATCAGCGGGCTGGGGGTGGCCCCGGGCATCGCCATCGGCTTGGCGCATCTTGTCGAATCGGGCTCGATTCACGTACCCGAATACCGGATCGAGGCCGATGCGGTCGAGGCCGAGCGGCTTCGTTTCGCCGAGGCGCTTGCCGCGGCGCAGCAACAGATCCGCAAGGTCAAGGCCAAGGCCACCACCCTGCCCGGCGCCGCGGCGGAGGAGATTGGCTTTCTCCTCGACGCCCATCTTCAGATGCTGACCGGCTCGCGCGTCGTGCGCGGCGTGGAACGCCGGATCGTCGAGGAGCGGATCAATGCCGAGGCGGCGGTTCAGGCCGAGATCGCGCAGGTCGCGCAGGACTTCACGGCCCTCGGCGATGCCTATCTGGCCGCCCGCGCCGAAGACGTCCGGGAGGTCGGAAGCCGTCTGATCCGCAATCTCACGCAGACGCCCTACCAGGCCTTCTCGCGCTTGCCCGAAGGCAGCATCATCATCGCCGAGGAGCTGACGCCCGCCGACACCGCGCTGATGGACCCCAGGCGTATCGGCGGATTCGCGACGGTGCTGGGCGGCGCCGAGAGCCATACGGCGATCATGGCCCGCTCGCTCGGCCTGCCGGCGGTCCTGGGGGTGGCCGGGCTGATCGGGGCGGTCAAGACCGGCGACATGGTCATCGTCGACGGCACGATGGGCCGGATCGTCATACATCCGACGCCGGAGACGCTTGCCGATTACCGCCGCCGGCAGGAGGAGATCGCCAGGGTCGAGCGTCAGCTCGCCCAGATCAAGGGGCTGCCGGCGGTCACCCGCGACGGCACGTCGGTAACCCTTCAGGCGAACCTCGAGCTTCCCCGAGAGCTGGAGATGGCGCTCGCCGCCGGCGCGGAAGGCATCGGGTTGTTGCGCACCGAGTTCCTCTACATGAATCGCGAAGATCTGCCTGAGGAGGAGGAGCAATACGAGGTCTTCCGCCAGCTGGTCGAAGGGCTGGACGGCCGTCCGATCACGATCCGGACGCTCGACATCGGCGGCGACAAGCTCGCCCTGTCGCTCGGCGTCCATGCCGCGGTCGGCAGCAATCCGGCGCTGGGCCTGCGGGCGATCCGGCTGTCGCTCAAGGAGCGGTCGCTCCTCGAGACGCAGCTCGCGGCGATCCTGCGGGCCGGCGCGCACGGGCCGGTCCGCATCCTGTTGCCGATGATTTCCTCGGTCGGCGAGGTCCGGCAGGTGCGCGAGATCCTGAAGGCGGTCGCCCGGCGCCTGGTAAAGGAGGGGAAGCGGATCGCCGATCCGCTGCCGGCCCTGGGCGTGATGATCGAGGTCCCCGGCGCCGCCTTGGCCGCCGACGCGATCGCCCCGGCGGCCGACTTCTTCGCTATCGGCACCAACGACCTGACCATGTACACGCTGGCCATCGACCGCGGCGAGGAACAGGTGGCGCATCTCTACAATCCGCTCCACCCGGCCGTCCTGCGGCTGCTCCAGTTCACCACCGAAGCGGGCCTGCGCGCTCGGATCCCGGTCAGCGTCTGCGGCGAGATCGCCGGCGACCCCCGCTACACGCCGCTCTTGCTCGGGCTGGGCATCCGCGAGCTGTCGATGGCGGCGACAGCCTTGCCGCGGGTGAAGCAAAGAATCCGCAGCCTCGATTCCCAAGCGGCGGCGCGCTGCGCCCGGGTCATCATGGATCAGAGCGATTCGGGCCGCATCGCGGCATTGCTCGACGACTTCAACACGCTCGCCTGATCCGCCGCCCCTGTGGGTCCCTGCCTGAACCCGCGGACCCTTGCCGGCTTGCGGCCCGGCTGATATACGGCGCGGCGCATTCTGCGAAACCGCCCGTGAGGAGGAGCCATGAGTGAGTTCACCGACTACCAGGTTGCCGATCTGTCGCTTGCGGGCTGGGGCCGGCGGGAGATTGCAATTGCGGAGACGGAAATGCCCGGGCTGATGGCGGTTCGGGCGGAGTACGGGCCGAGCAAGCCGCTCCAGGGGGCGCGGATTGCGGGATCGCTTCACATGACGATCCAGACGGCGGTGCTGATCGAGACGCTGAAGGCGCTGGGCGCGGAGGTGCGGTGGGCATCGTGCAACGTGTTCTCGACGCAGGACCACGCGGCGGCGGCGATCGCTGCGGGGGGCACGCCGGTGTTTGCCTATAAGGGGGAGACGCTGGAGGAGTACTGGGAGTTCGCGCACCGGATCTTCGAGTGGGGCAACGGCGAGACGGCGAACATGATCCTCGACGACGGCGGCGACGCGACGCTGCTGGTGCATCTCGGCCTGCAGGCGGAGTCGGACCCGTCCGTCCTCGCCGACCCGCAGAACGAGGAGGAGGCGGCGCTGTTCGCGGCGATCCGGAAGCGGCTCGACGAGAAGCCGGGCTGGTACGCGGCGCTGGCGCGGAACATTCGCGGGGTGACGGAAGAGACGACGACGGGGGTGCACCGGCTCTATCAGATGGAGCGAGACGGGCGGCTGCTGTTCCCCGCGATCAACGTCAACGACTCGGTGACCAAGTCGAAGTTCGACAACCTGTATGGTTGCCGGGAGAGCCTGGTGGACGGGATCCGGCGGGCGACCGACGTGATGCTGGCCGGCAAGGTGGCGGTGGTCTGCGGGTTCGGCGACGTCGGCAAAGGCAGCGCCGCGAGCCTGCGCAGCGCCGGGGCGCGGGTGATGGTGACGGAGATCGACCCGATCTGCGCGCTGCAGGCGGCGATGGAGGGCTACCAGGTGGTGACGATGGAGGAGGCGGCGCCGGTGGGCGACATCTTCGTCACCGCGACGGGCAACGTCGACGTGATCACGGTGGACCACATGCGGGCGATGAAGGATCGCGCAATCGTGTGCAACATCGGCCACTTCGACAGCGAGATCCAGATCAGCGGGCTGAAGAACCTGCGCTGGGAGGAGGTCAAGCCACAGGTCGACGAGGTGGTGTTCCCGGATGGCAAGCGGCTGATCGTCTTGGCCAAGGGGCGGCTGGTGAATCTGGGCTGCGCGACCGGGCATCCGAGCTTCGTGATGAGCGCGTCGTTCACCAACCAGGTGCTGGCGCAGATCGAGCTGTGGACGCAGGGCGATCGCTACGAGAAGAAGGTCTACGTCCTGCCCAAGCGGCTCGACGAAAAGGTGGCGGCACTGCACCTGGCCAAGGTCGGCGCCAAGCTCACCGTCCTGACCGACAAACAGGCCGCCTATATCGGTGTCCCGAAAGACGGGCCCTTCAAGTCCGACGCCTACAGGTACTGACGAGGGCGGTCCGGTGTCCTCCGGCCGCAGTTCCTCGGCGGTATCTTGCCGTTATAGGTGTCAAGGAATAGACTTCGGATTGTGGGGGACCGGCGAATAGCGCGCTCTTGGATGGGGGGTATCGCTTCTGCCGCCGCGATGGCGGTCGCGGTACCGTGGTTTCGTGCCGCCGCCCAATCGGCCGACGTCTCGACGGCCGGGCAGAGTTCCCTGTTCCCGATTCTATTGGTCGGCGCCGTCGCCGCTCTCGTCGTGGCGGGCCTCCTGTTCTGGTTCCGGCATCGTCTTCGGGTGCTGGGCGAAGAACGCGCGCGTCTGAAAGCCGAACTCGCGACGCTTGCCACGGCGCTCGACAGCGCGCCGGACGGGTTCCTTCTCTGGCGCGGCCAGAGCGACCACGACGTTCGGGCATCCACCGGCCTCGCGGGCCTGCTCGGCCTTCCGCCGGGCCGGGTTGCAACCTATGCCGCCTTTGGCGGCTGTCTCTCGCCCACCGACCGCGAGCTGCTTGACACGGAGGTGCAGCGGCTGCGCGGCCAAGGGGCGGCATTTGACCTGACCTTGCGGCTGACGAGCGGGGAGCGGGTCCTGCAGGTGAGCGGCCGCCGCGCGCGCGGCGGCGATGGCAGCGCCCCGGTCGACCTTCTCTGGTTCCGCGACGTCACGGATTACATCGCCGCGATTGCGACCGCCACGCGCGCGCGCAACCGCCTGGAGGCGGTGCTCGACAACATGCCGATGCCGGTCTGGACGCGCGACGCCGACCTGCGCCTGACCTACTGCAACGAACCTTACGCGCGGATCGTCGACGGCACGCGCGAGTCGGTGATCGCCGAGGGGATCGAGATCGGCGGCGGGGTGATTGCCGACAACGGGAAGGCGGTGGCGCGGCGCGCACAGGCCCTCGGCACCGCCCAGTCGGAAAGCCAGCACCTCGTGGTCGGCGGCGATCGGCGGCTGTTCGATTTCGTGGAGCAGCCGCTGGGCAAGGACGCCCTGCTCGGCTACGCGCTGGACATGACCGGGCTGGAGAACACGCAGGCCGAGCTGGCGCGCCACATCGCGGCCCACGCCGAGGTGCTCGAGCATCTCGGCACCGGCATCGTCATCTACGGCCCGGACAGCCGGGTGAAGTTCTTCAACACGGCCTATCTTGAGCAGTTCGGCCTCGACGAAGATTTCCTCGGCAGCGAGCCGACCATGGGCGAGGTTCTGGAGGCGCTTCGCGAACGGCGGCGCCTGCCCGAGCATGCCGACTTCCCGAGCTACAAGCGCGAGCTGGTCCGCCACCTCACCGGCATCATCACGCCGCAGGAAGAGCTGCTCCACCTGCCCAACGGCTCGACCCTGCGCATGGTGGCGGCTCCGCACCCATTCGGGGGCGTGCTCATCACCTACGAGGACGTGACCGACACCCTGGCGCTCGAGCGCTCCTACAACACGCTCATCGAAGTCCAGCGCGAGACGCTCGACAATCTCTACGAGGGGATCGCGGTCTACGGCAGCGACGGGCGCCTGAAGCTCAGCAACCCTGCTTTCGCGCGCATGTGGGGCCTGGCGCCGGAGGAGCTGCAGAACGAACCCCACGTCTCGGCGATCGTGGACCGCGTGCGCGACTTCTTCGGTGACACCGCGGATTGGGAGACGCTGCGCGACACGATCATCAGCCGGGTCTCCGATCGCGAGTCGCGCGGCGGGCGGATCGAACGCTCCGACGGGTCGGTTCTCGACTACGCGACCGTGCCGCTGCCCGACGGCGGCTGCCTGCTGACCTATGTCGACGTCACCGACAGCATCCGCGCGGAGCGCGCGCTGCGGGAGCGCAACGCGGCGCTGGAGACCGCCGACCGGCTCAAGTCCGAATTCATCGCCAACGTCTCCTACGAGCTGCGCACGCCGCTCAACGCCATCATCGGCTTCGCAGAGATCCTCGATCACCAGTATTTCGGCTCGCTGAACGAACGCCAGGTGGAGTACAGCCGCGGCATCGTCGCCGCGTCGCAGCGGTTGCTGTCGCTCATCAACGACATCCTCGACATCGCCACGATCGAAGCCGGTTACATGCAGCTCGAGCTCACCACCGTCGATCTCGGGGCGCTCCTGTCCGGGCTGCAGATGCTGGTGGGCGAGCGGGCGCGCAACCGCGAACTGACGCTGGAGATGGACTGCCAGCCGGACATCGGCACCGTGGTGGCCGACGAGCGGCGGCTGAAGCAGGCGATCTACAACCTGATCAGCAACGCCATCAAGTTCACCCCCCAGGGGGGGCGAATCACCGTCTCTGCCCGGCGCGAGAACGGGGAGATCGTGATCACCGTCGCCGATACCGGCATCGGCATCGCGCCGGAACACCAGGCCCGGGTCTTCGAGAAATTCGCCCAGGTCGGGGCGCAGGGACGACAGGGGGGCGCCGGCCTCGGCCTCGCGCTGGTGAAAAGCCTGATCGAGCTGCATGGCGGCAGCGTGGCTCTGGAATCGGAACCCGACAGCGGGACGCGGGTCATCTGCCGCATCCCGGCGCGGGCCGAGCCACCCACCTTCCCGGCCGACGGGAGCGAGGCGCCGGCCGTTTGACGCAGGGACCGGCTACGGCGCCTACAACCCGGAACGCATCTAGAAGCTCATCGAGGTCTATCGGACCGTCTTCAACGACGTCGAAACGGGCGAAGACGGACAGGCGCCGGCCACGCGTCTCGGCCTGGCCGAGCCACTCGCTTACAGTGTGGAATCCGACCGCCGGCCTCGGTTGCCGGCCGTCACTTTCTCGCGCGCTTTGCCCCGCTTGGCGGGCCGTTATCTGGCTGCCGGGCGGTGCGGCACGACCGCGAAGCGCCGGCCCTTAGCCGCGTGGTCCAATGGTGGTCGCCGATCATGAAAAGGCGTGCCGGTGGCGCAGCGGGCCGTGCCGGTGCGGACGCGCAAACATCGGACGGATCGAACCGATCCGCGGTCTGCGAATCGAGACGCAGCAGCGCCTCCGGCCTTACAGGCTCAAGCTTCCGACAGATGTCTCGCGCCGACGGCGGGCACACTCAGCCGCCTCGCGGCGTAAAGGCCGCTCTCCGCCCGGGATGCGGTGAGCCCTCGCGGTCTGCGGGGGGCTCGACATTCGGCAAGGCTCCCACCCGTCATCGACCGGGAGCGCCACGGCATCAGGCCGGGCGCGAGCCTCGGTACCGGGCGAAGCTCCGCTGGCCCGCCGGCCCGAACAGGACGACCTCGTAGGTGTCATCCTCGACACCTTCAACCTCCATGCCCGGGGAGCCGACCGGCATGCCGGGAACCGCGAGACCCGTCGCCTGTGGCTTCTCGCTGAGAAGACGCTTGATCGCGGCGGCGGGGACGTGTCCCTCGATGACGTAGCCGCCGACCTCCGCCGTGTGGCAGGAGGCGAGCGCCTGGGGTACGCCGAGGCGGGCCTTCAGACGGCCCACCGCGGCGGACTCGATCACCTCGACAGGAAATCCTGCCTCGCGGATGTGGTTGACCCAGGCCCCGCAGCAGCCGCAGTTCGGGTCCTTGGTGACCGTCATGCGGGGCAGGGTCTCCGCCGCCGTCTCGGGGACGGCGGAAACGGCGATGGGAGCCGCGGCAAGGCCGACGAGGAGCGCCCGCCGGCCGATCGTCATGTTGAGGGGCATCGTCTTCACCTCACTGTTCTGCGTTCGCCGCGAGCCAGGACCGCATCGTCGCGATCTCTTGCTCCTGGGCCGTCACGGTGCTCTGGGCGAGTTCGCGGATTCTTGGATCCTTGCCGAACGCCGCCTCGATCCTGGCCATGTCGCCCGGCATCATCGGGCAGTGCATCATCATGGTGGGTCCCGTGCCGGACATCATCCCGCCCGGCCATTGCCCGCCCTGACCCATCATGCCGCCTTGCATCATTCCGCCCTCCGGCGCCAGCCCGTTGCCCATCTGGGCCTGGGCGCTGGCCGCGGGCGCGGTGGTTTGCGCCGGGGTCGCCTCGGGATGGTGTGCGGCGTGGGCCGCCTCGGACGGGGCGGCTTGCTGGGCCGGCGGCAAGGGCGAGAGCCGGAAGCAACGATTTCATGGTGCTTCTCCTTGAGAACGTTCGGGTTGGTAAAGAAAGGGGCCGGCGCGGGGCGCCGGGTTGCGAACGTCGTCTCAGGCGCGGGGAGGGGGAAGCACCATATCGGGAACGACATCCCCCGGGAGGATGGTCAGGCCCAGCCACCAGGACGCCTGCCGATCCGCGGGCACCGGCCAGCCCATGGCGGCGGGTAAGGTCCATCCGCAGCCTGTCTAGGTGCAGATCAGCCCGCCCAGCGCGGCGCGCTCCGGGACGCAGCAGGCATGGGCGGCCACATCCTCCGCCTGGTGGGCCCGATCCGCGCCACCCCCATCGACCGCGGCGACGGGTGCCGACTCCATCGAGGCAACGACGGCGGCCGCCACGAGAAGGCGGCGGACGATCGAGAAGGCGGTGCTCAGGATAGCCATCACGTCAACAATCCTCTCGGCGCCGTCCGGAGGCGGATTGCGCCGGGCCAACCCTGCCGCTGGTCATAGCCGGATCACGGTCCGTGCGAGCACCCCGGCCACTCCGATCCGGCGCGTCCGCCACAGGGCCGTCGCCACCACCGATTAACGGCGTCCTGCCGGCGTCGTTCCCGGCAGTGCCTGCCGTGATCATGACCGTGGCCCCGATGCATCAACAGATACATCAAGGGGCAGACCACCAGGAAGAGATCGGGAAAAGGCGGCCACGCTGTGACCCGTATGGCCGGCGATGCGGTCAATGCCGGGGCGACGACCGCAAGCGCGATGGCCCTCATGCCAAGGGGACAAGGGAATTCCGATCGAAGCCGTCAGCCGCGGCGTCGACGTCGGAGAAGGATCCTGTGTGGCGTTCATCTCGGGGCTCGCGATCCGAACTGGCCGAATTCTGCGGCGCCCGTGCGACGCTTGCCTTGATCTCGCTCAATGTAAGGGTTGCGGGGTGGACCCTAAGGGTTCACCAAGGTGTGAAGAAGATCCGATCCAAGTTTCGGCTGAGGGCGGCCAGGGTAGCGGAAAGGCTGTCACCTTCCTGCGGCGCCCTCCGGAACGTCTTTGCGCAGGGCTGAGCGTGCTCTCGATTTGGCACCGGACGACGTTGGGACCGGGGCAGAGGCGTTTCCTCGTGACCGGACGCTCAGTTCTGAGACGCCGCCGGCCGGGTCATCTCCTGGAGACGCCCCCGGATCTCCCGGACGGCTTGCCGAAGTGACGGCACTACCGAATCCGCGCCGATGGCCGTCGCCGTTTCCCTGGCCTCGGCTTCCGCATTCCACAATCCAATCATCACTTCGACCCGGTCGCCGAAATGGGCCCGCAGCCGTTTGACGAGTCGGCGCGCGTGCTGCTGGGCCGCCGGATTGACGTAGGACAGGCAGACGAGCATCACCCCGTCGCGTTCCAGCCGCGACAGCGTTTTCAAGGAGACGGCGCGGCTCGGCAGAACCGTGCTGCCGATGCCGTGCCGCCGCAGCAGATGGGAAAGCATGGCAGCGGCGGCCTCGTCCAGGGCGTTGCGCGCGCCGATGCACAGGACCGACGGCCGGTCGGCGGGGACGTCGTCCTCCGTCGCCGCGCTCTCGTCTTCGGCCGCAAGGTCGTCGATGATGTCGATGACGTCTTCGGCGATCGCCTGCGTTGTCTCGCGGTCGATGCCGCGGGCGACCCGGTCCCGCTCCGCGAATCCCAGGGCCGGCGTGATGATCTCTTCGTACAGATCCTCGAGCGCGTTGTCCTCGAGGTAGTCCTCGGCCAGTTCGGTCGCTTCGTCCGGATCGCGGGCCAGCATCCGCTGGTAGAACTTCACTTCCACGGGCAGGGCGGGCTCGTTGCCGAGCAGCACGTCCAGGAACTGCATCTGCGGGACGTGCCGGCCGAGGACGACCAGGCAGACGGTGAGCGGCGTGCTCAGCAGCAGGCCGACCGGGCCCCAGAGCATCGTCCAGAACACCGCGGCGACCAGGACGGCGACCGAGGAGAGGCCCGTGCTCGAGCCGTAGAGCCACGGCTCGAGCAGGTTGTTGCTGAAGAGCTCCAGCCCCAGGAACAGGGCGACGGTCAGCAACGGCATCGTCCAGCCGGGATCGACCGCAAAGGACAGCGCGATCGGAAACAGCGCCGCCACGACCGGTCCGATATAGGGAATGAAGCGCAGCACCGTGGCGAGCAGGCCCCAGAGCAGCGGGTTCGGCACGCCGATGAAGTAGAGACCGATGCCGACGGGCACGCCGTAGAGAACGTTGATGACGAGGTGCATCAGGAGGTAGCGGCTGATCCGATGCGCCGCGTCGTCCAGTGCCTCGGTCGTGCGATGGACGTCGCCTGAACCGGCGAGCCGGATGAGCCGGTCGCGCAGATCCTCGCGCTGGAGCAGGATGAAGATGACGAAGACCAGAACGAGGCCGGCCGTCGTCACCGGCCCGAGGAGCGGTCCGACCATCTGTCGCAGCGCCTCGAGCGGGCTGGGCTCGGGCGCATGCACCTCGACCGGGACAGGCCGGGTCACATCGATCTCTCCTTCGTCGCCGGCCCGTCCTTCGATGCCTTCGGCGGGCTCGTCGGTGACCGCCTCAAGCTCCTTGCTGAGATCGCGCATCATGTCCGAGGTGCGCGCGACGATCCCGTCCTCGCTTCCTGCCGAGCGCAGTTCCCGGATCTTGCCGCGCAGGTTCATTTCGTAGATCGGGAGGTTGTCGGCCAGGTCGACGATCTGGGTGGCGACGACGCCGCCGAAGGCGGCTATGGCGACGAAGACGAGAAAGACGACGGCGAGCACCGACGGCATGCGGCCGAGACCCCACCGCCGCAGGCGGACCACGATGGGGGCCAGGGCGAAGCTGAGCAGGATCGCCAGGGCGAGTGGAACGAAGATGTCCCGGCCGAGATAAAGCGCGGCCACGGCCACAACGATAAGTGCGACCAGCGTCAGCGGAGACATTCGCGGCGCGGCCGGCGAAATCCGCGCCGGCCGGGCCCGCGGGGGAGATGTCGCGCCGTTGGCCATCTTCCGATCCGGGATTGCCGGTGTCGGCCGGCTGTGCGCCCGCACGAGCATTAACGCCGGGCCGTCCCGGAAGGTTGCGGGATGTACCCCGGCGGGCCATCCCGGCGGCGGGGTTGCCGGCTAGTCGAGGAGCCGGCTCGCGACCCAGCGATGGAACTGGTGCGTCGGCGTGTCCATCACCGGCGAGAAGCAGCCGCCGTTGAAGGCCGGCGAGGCGCGGCCGAGCTGCATGCCCTCCACCACGCCGACGTCCTCGAGGAACACCGTCCGCCACGCCTCGAGGGTCGCGGCCCGTGCCGTGGCGCAAGCCTCGTCCGTGGCGCCGTCCTCCAGGAAATAGAGCCGGAGGTGCTCGACCGTCCGCTCCGGGCCCAGCGGCTCCAGCCACAGGGCGAAGAAATGGTCGATATGGACCCCGAGCAGCAGGTTCGGGAACAGGGCCACGTATTCGGCGTTGCGGGACAGGTCCGCCGGCACGCCCGCGAAGCGGGGAAGCGGCGAGCCCTCGGCTGACGCCGGAGCGTAGACGCGCGATCCCTGGCCGGCGAATCCGTCCTCGATGATGTGATAATGGTCTTCGAGACGCGAGTAGCTGTTCAGGCCGGGATGGACCCAGGGCAGATGATAGCTCTCGCAATAATTCTCGACCGCCAGCTTCCAGTTGCTCTTGACCTCGATGTCGAGCGACGAATCGGCGCCGCCGGGCCGCAGCCGCTCGAGGTCGTACAGGCCCCAGCGTTCGACCAGCGGCGCGACGTGATCTTCAAAGGGCGGGGCATCGCCGGAAAGATTGACGAAGATCATGTCGAGCCACAGCGCGGTGCGGACCGGCTTCAGCCCATGCGCCGCGGGATCGAAGCCCTCGGCCCTGTTCCTGCCCGGCCCGCCGATATGCGGCGTCGCTCGGAGACGGCCATCGAGCCCGTACGCCCAGGAATGATAGGGGCAGCGCAGCGCGCCCTGCACGCGGCAGGGCTCCGCCACCAGCCGCATGCCGCGATGGCTGCAGACGTTGTGGAAGACCCTGATCTCGCCCCGATCGTCCCGCAGCGCCAGGAGCGGCATGCCCAGCAGGTCGAACGGCCGGACGTCGCCGGGCGCCGGCAGGTCGCATGCGAAGCCGACGCAGGCCCAATTTGAGCCGAAGATGCGGTCGCGCTCCACGCCCAGGAAGGCGTCATCGGTGTAGGCGACGTTCGGCAGGCCCGAAGCTTCGGCCGTCGGTTGCAGGACGGCCGTGAGAGCCCCGGCCCATGGAGCCTGCCCCTGCGTCGCCTCGACGGCCGTGCCGGGGCGCGGATTGCGGGGGCTTCGATTGGCGAGAGAATTCATCAATAGGCGCTCCGATCCTCGCACGATGTCCCCGAAGCTTCCGCACGGCCGAGGGCGCCGTAAACGGCAATTTTGCTGATCACGTGCATGACTTGTAGTTATGTGAGAGCGCCGTCCTCCGCTTGGCTCTCCGCGAGGATCCAATCGCGGAACGCGTTCGTTCGGCGGTCCGGCTTTGCCGCTTCGGGCATGACCAGAAAGTAGCTCTCGCGCGAGCGGAGCGTACTGTCGATCGGTCGGACCAGCGAGCCGTCCGCCAGAAGATCCGCGATCAGCCGCCGCCATCCAAGCGCGATCCCCTGCCCGTCCCGAGCCGCCTGCAAGAGGATGGCGTAGTTGTTGAACCGGTGGCCGTGGAGGAATCGCGGCGGCTCCACGCCCATCGCCTGCAGCCAGACCGGCCATGTGATCCAGGAGCGGTCGATCTCCTCGAGATGGAGCAGCGATGCGCGCAGCAGGTCGGCGGGCGTATCCAGATCGGGTCGCGCCTCCCGGTAGTCTGGGCTGCAGACCGGGAAGATCTCTTCGTCGAACAGACGCGTCGCCGCGAGGCCCGGCCAGTTGCCGTCGCCGTAGCGGATGGCGATGTCAATGTCATCGGCGACGAGATCGACGAACGGGTCGGCCGCGACCAGCCGCAGCTCCAGCTCCGGATGGGCGGCGCGAAACCGCGCGATCCGCGGCATCAGCCAGAAGGTGGCGAAGGCGATGGAGGTCGAAACCGTGATCTGATCCGCCGTGGGCTCGCTGCGGATAGCGATCGCCGTGTTGGCGATGTGCTCCAGGCCCATGGCGACTGCAGCCTGCAGCCGGGCGCCCGCTGGCGTCAGCCGGATCGACCGGTGCCCGCGGCGGAACAGGGGTTGGCCCAGATGGTCCTCAAGCACCCGGATCTGGCGGCTGACGGCGGCCTGGGTCACGTTCAACTCCGCCGCGGCTTGGGTGAAGCTCAGAAGGCGAGCGGCCGCCTCGAACACGACGAGGCTGTTGACGGGAGGCAGCTTTGCGCGCAGGCCATGCATGACGTCTTATCACCCGAAACGGTCATCATTCGGTCAGCCGCGGCATTCCCTCTGCCGGGGCGAGCATCGCCGCGGCGGCGTACAGCATAACCCGAAGTTATCGGAAACATGAGAAATAGTCGCGTTTACACCGTCGAGAGGGGCTGTTGTAGTCCGTAACCAGGCCGGGAAGGACGGGAGGCTGTCATGTCGCGCAAGAATCATCCCCATATTCGCATCCTCAAGGAGCAGCTCGTCGAAGGGCGGATCGATCGCCGCGAGTTCCTGCGGCTCTCGACGCTTCTCGGGCTCTCGGCGACCGCCGCTTACGGCTTCGTCGGAAAGGTCTTCGGCGACGGCATTGCCGCCCCGGCCAAGGCGGCCATGCCCAAGGGCGGCACCCTTCGCATCGCCATGCGGGTGAAGGAAATCACGGATCCGCACATCTTCGACTGGGCGGAGAAGAGCAACGTCTGCCGCCAGGTCTGCGAGTATCTGACCAAGACCGGCCACGACAACATCACGCGGCCCTACCTCCTCGAGGGATGGGAGGTCAGCGACGACCTCCGAACCTGGACGCTCCGCCTGCGGAAGGGAATCAAGTGGCACAGCGGCCGCGACTTCGTCGCCGATGACGTGGTCTGGAATCTCCGGCGCGTCCTGGACCCAGCGACCGGCTCGTCGGTGCTCGGGCTCATGGCCGGCTACATGATGAACGACGACGGCACCGCGCTGTGGGATGCCAGCGCCATCGAGAAGGTCGACGATCACACGGTGCGCCTCAACGCCAAGGCACCGCAGGTGGCCGTGCCCGAGCATCTGTTCCACTATCCCCTCCTGATCCTCGATCCCGAGGAGGGCGGCAAGTTCGGTCCGGGATCGAACGGCACCGGCGCCTTCGAGCTGACGGCGCATGAGGTCGGACGCAAATCCGTTCTGAAGGCGCGGAGCGACTATTGGGGCGAAGGCCCCTATCTCGACGGGTTGGAGTTCGTCGATCTGGGCGATGACCCGAATGCGTCGATGGCGGCGCTGAGCTCAAGGCAGGTTCACGGGCTCTTCTCCGGCGATGTCCTGACGCTCGACGCCATGAAGCAGCTCGATTTCGTGCAGATGTACGACGCCGTGACCGCCGAAACCGGCGTCGTCCGCGGCAAGGTGACGGAAAAGCCCTTCGACGATCCGCGGGTGCGCAAGGCCCTGCGGCTCGCCATCGATTCGGAGAAGGTCACGGCGGTGGCCCTGCGGTCGGTCGGCGTGGTCGGCGAGCACCACCACGTCAGCCCGGCCCATCCCGAATACGCCAAGCTCCCGGCCTGGACGCGCGACGTCGATGCGGCCAAGAAACTCCTGGCCGAGGCGGGCTATCCCGACGGCATCGAGGTCACGCTGACCTGCCCCGCGGACATCCAATGGATGCCGATCGCTGCCCAGGTCATGGCAGAGCAGTGGAAAGAGGCGAACATCAACGTCAAGATCGACGTGGTGCCGGGTGCCCAGTACTGGGACGTGTGGACCAAGGTGCCGATGGGCTTCACGATCTGGTATCACCGTCCGCTCGCCATCATGTGCCTCGGCCTCGGCTACCGGACGGGCGCTCCGTGGAACGAGTCCTCCTACTCGAACAAGGCCTTCGACGATCTGCTGACCAAGGCGGAGGGCTTGCTCGACGTCGACGAACGCCGCGCCGTGGTGGCCGAGCTCGAGCGGATCATGCAGGAGGACGGGCCGATCGTGCAGCCGATGTGGCGCTCGGTCTTCACCTTCTACGACAAGCGCGTGAAGGGGTTCCGGATGCACCCCAGCAACTACATCTTCGGCAACGAGCTGGCCCTGGAGGCCTAAGAGCGTCTGACAGACCCTGTCCACGGTCTGTCCGAACTCTAAAGCAGCATGGCGTTTCCGGGCACCGACATGGAACGCTGTCCGGATTCGGATGAAGGGCACGCGCGGCGGGAACGCCGCCGCGCATGCCGTCCGTCGTCACGTCCGGATCGGGATCCAGATCTCGACCGTGCCGGTTCCGCTCTTCGGGTCGAAGTCTTCGCCGTAGCGCTCGAAGTCCGGGGCGTCGGCGACCTCGTGCCCCGACCCCGGCAGCCACTTGTTCCAGATCGTGTTGATTGTCCGACGGATCGTCGAGATGTGGTCGCGGTGGCGAAACACCGCGTAGCGTTGCCGGGGGATCCGCAGGCGGGCGAATTCCGACGGAAGCTCCGAGAAGTCGGGCACCTCCACGCCGCAGACGTAGTCGAAATTGCCCTCTTCGTCGGCGTTGCAGCACACGCCATAGCCCACCCGGCCGATCTGCCCGGGGACATGGCCGAAATGCGGACCGAAGCGCTGCCACTGGGCGGGGATGCCCTTGCTGGTCTCGCAGGTGTAGCGCTTGCACGAACCGGCGATCAGCAGCGGCTTGCCGTCTTCGAAGCGCGGCGGTTCGAGAGTCGCGATGAGGGTTTCGTCCATTTTGATCGGCTCCACGAGTTCGAGGCCATCGAGACCGCGCCGGGCGCGAACGGCTTCGGGCGTGATCCCGAACTGGTCGTGAAAGGCGCGCGTGAATGCCTCGTGAGACCCGTATCCCGCCTCGAGTGCCACCGACAGGATGTCGGTGGCGCCCGCCGCGAGAGACCGTGCGGCTTCGGTCAGGCGCCGGCCGCGCAGGTAGCGCATTACCGGATAGCCGGTCGCCTCGCCGAAGGCCCGCGACAGATGGTAGCGCGAGACGCCGCTGAAACCGGCGATGTCGTCGAGCGTGATCTGTTCCGCGAAGCGGCTTTCGATGTACCAGAGCGCCTTGCCGACGGGGTTCATGCGAGCCTCACGAGAGCGCCTTCGATTGTGCCGGCCCGCGCGGCGCTCCGTTTGATCGTTCTTGCGCGAAGGCCGACGCCGTCAACTCGATTCGGCGCGCGGCATCTGGGAAACAGTCCCGGGCCTTTACCAGCCGGTAGCGGAATGCCCGCAGTCTTGATAACGCCGGCCGGTCCGGTCATTTTAGCGTCCGTCGATCGCCGCCCCGTTTGAGAGATCAGGATGCCCGAAACCGTTCACACCACCGATGTCGCGATCATCGGCGCCGGCCCGGTCGGTCTGTTTGCCATCTTCGAATGCGGCATGTTGAAGATGCGCTGCCACGTGATCGACGCGCTCGACACGACGGGCGGGCAATGCGCGGCGCTCTATCCGGAGAAGCCGATCTACGACATCCCGGCCTATCCCAAGATCGACGCCGCGGATCTCATCCGCAACCTCGAAGCGCAGGCCGCGCCCTTCGAGCCCGTCTATCATCTGGGCGCGCAGGTGGAAACCCTGACCGAAATCGGCGACGGCAAGGGCTGGCGCCTGGAAACCTCCGACGGCACGAAGGTGGAGGCGCGCGCGATCATCATCGCCGCCGGCGTCGGCGCCTTCGGTCCGAACCGGCCGCCGCTGCCCGGGATTGAGCGGTACGAGGGGCAAAGCGTCTTCTACCTCGTCAAGCGGCGGGAGGATTTCCGCGGCAAGCGCGTGGTCATCGCCGGCGGCGGCGACTCGGCGGTCGACTGGGCGCTCTCGCTGTCCGAGCTCGCCGAGCGGGTCTATGTCGTCCATCGGCGGCCGAAGTTCCGCGCGGCGCCGGAATCCGTCTCGCGCCTGCAGGAACTCGCGGCCGCCGGCGTCATCGAGATGGTCGTGCCCTATCAGCTTGCCGGGCTGGACGGCGAGGACGGACGGCTGACCGCCGTAACGGTGGCGACGCTGGACGGCCAGGAACGGCGTCTCGAGGCCGATGTGCTGCTGCCGTTCTTCGGCCTGTCGATGAATCTGGGGCCGATCGCGAATTGGAACCTCAACCTCGAGCGCAACCACATCCGCGTCGATCCGGCCACCTGCGCGACCAGCGTGCCCGGCATCTTCGCCATCGGCGACATCGCCACCTATCCGGGCAAGTTGAAGCTGATCCTCTCCGGCTTCTCGGAGGCCGCAATGGCGGCGCACGCGATCTACCCCCTCGTCCATCCGGGCGAGGAGCTGCATTTCGAATATTCGACGACCAAAGGCGTGCCCGGCGCCGATTAGCCTCCGGGCCGAGGCAGCGCATGCCGGCCGCGATCGGCGCCACGGATGCTGTTGCCGCGACCGCCCGCGCTCGGTACAACCTGCCGATATGACATCCTCCGCTCTGCCCTCCGAGTCCGTCACCCTGCGCCTGGCCGACGAGACGGCGACGGAGCGCCTCGCCGGCCGGGTTGCGGATCTGACGCAACCGGGCGACGTGATCGCACTCGAGGGCGAGCTGGGCGTGGGCAAGACCCGCTTCGCCCGCGCCTTCATCGGTCGCCTTGCCGGGGAGCAGGAGGTGCCGAGCCCGACCTTCACCCTGGTCCAGACCTACGACTCGCCGGTGGCTCCGATCTGGCACTTCGACCTCTACCGTCTGGCGGATCCGGACGAGGCGCTCGAGCTCGGGATCGAGGAGGCCTTTGGCGGCGGCATCTCGCTCATCGAGTGGCCGGAGCGACTCGGCCCCCATTTGCCGGAGGAGCGCCTCGATATCGGCCTCGCCTTTGCCGAGGAGGGGCCGGAGGCGCGCACGGCCTCGCTCACCGGTCGCGGACGCTGGGCGCCGCGCGTCGCTTTTCTGGCGAACCATGGCTGACGACCGGCGCATGGACCGCGAGGCGCAAATCGCCACGTTCCTGGCCGCCCATGGCTGGGCCGACGCCGCGCGCCGGGTGCTGGCAGGCGATGCGTCCTTCCGCCGCTACGACCGTCTCGAAGCCGCGGACGGCCGGCGCGCCGTGCTGATGGACGCGCCGCCGCCGGAGGACGTCCGCCCCTGGATCGCGGTGGACCGGCTGCTCGGCGGCCTGGGCTACAGCGTGCCGAAGATCTTTGCGGCCGACGAGGCGGCCGGCCTGCTCCTGATCGAGGATCTCGGCGACGACACCTATACGCGCCTGCTGGCGCGCGGCGCCGACGAGCACCGCCTCTACACCCTCGCGGTCGATCTGCTCATCGATCTGCACCGCCGGTTCTCGCCCGCCATCGATCCCGGGCTGCCGCGCTTCGACGACAGCCGGGCGCTGCGCGAGGTGGGGCTGCTGCTGGACTGGTATTGGCCGGCGACGCAAGAGGCGCCGTTGCCGGAGGAGGCCCGCGAGGCCTATTTCGCGGCCTGGCGCGCGGTGCTGCCGTTGCGGCACCGGGTTGCGGACAGCTTCGCCTTCTTCGACTTCCACGTGGACAACCTGCTCTGGCTGCCCGAGCGGGAGGGCGTGGCGGCCTGCGGGCTGCTCGACTTCCAGGACGCCGTCCTCGCGCCGCAGCCCTTCGATCTCATGTCGCTGGTGGAGGACGCCCGCCGCGACGTGGCGCCCGATCTGGCGGCGGAGCTGCGCGCGCGCTACCTGGCCGGCTTTCCGGACCTCGATCCGGAGGATTTCGCCGTCGCTTTCGCCGTCGTCGGCGCCCAGCGTCACAGCCGGATCCTCGGTACCTTCACGCGGCTCTTGGTTCGCGACGGCAAATCCGGTTATCTGATTCACATGCCTCGGGTCTGGCGCCAGCTCGAAGGCAACCTCGCCCATCCGGTTCTGGCGCCGGTGCGCGCGTGGTTCGAGGCGCATCTGCCGCTGGCCGCACGTCGCCTGCCGGAGCCTCCGGCCGGGCGATAGCGGCGCGACGAGGAAGGGGGGCGATCAGGGGATGCCGTCGGAAAGGCCGACTCACGCCATGGTTCTGGCCGCGGGGTTCGGCAAGCGCCTGCGGCCGATCACCGAGACCGTGCCGAAGCCGCTCGTCCGGGTGGGCGGCCGGCCGCTGATCGACTACGTGCTGGACCGGCTCGCCGCGGCGGGCGTCCGCCACGCGGTGGTCAACACCCACTGGCTCGGCGAGCTGATCGAGGAGCACCTCAAGGACCGCCGGCAGCCGAAGATCGAATTCTCCCGCGAGACCGAGATCCTGGAGACCGGCGGCGGCATCCTCAAGGCCCTGCCGCTCCTGGGCGACGGCCCGTTCTACGTCGCCAACGGCAAGATCATCTGGCTCAACGGCAAGGTCGACGCGCTGGTCCGCCTGGCCGAGGCCTGGGACGACGCGTCGATGGACGCGCTGCTGCTGTTGCAGCCGACCGTGACCGCCGTCGGCTATGACGGGCCGGGCGACTTCTTTCTCGACCAGACCGGCCGCATCCGCCGCCGGCGCGAATGGGAGGTGGCGCCGTTTCTCTATTCCGGTGTCCAGATCCTGCATCCGCGCCTGTTCGCCGGCGCGCCGGAGGGCGCCTTTTCCCTCAACCTCCTTTACGACCGGGCGATCGATGCCGGCCGCCTCTACGGCCTGCGCCACGACGGCGAGTGGTACCACGTCAGCACGCCGCAGCACCTCGCCGAGGTCGAGGCGAGGATCGCACAAGGCGGCGACCGGCTCTACGGATTATGACCGCCGGGCCGCCTCCGCGCCGGTCCGTCTTCACCATCCCGCCCGGAGTCTCCTTCGTCGATGCGCTGGCCGGGCGCCTTCTGGCGGAGGCCGGCGGCGACCCGCTCGAGCTCGCCCGGGCCACGGTCCTGCTGCCGAACCGCCGTGCCTGCCGCGCCCTGCAGGAGGCCTTCCTGCGGCTGAGCGGCGGGCGCCCCCTGCTGCTGCCGCGGATGATGCCGCTGGGCGACATCGACGCGGATGAACTGACGCTGGCCGGCGCGGCGGAGATCGGCGGGCCGGCGGCGGAGGCCCTCGATCTGCCGCCGGCGATCCCGCCGCTGCGCCGCCGGCTCCTGCTCACGCGCGCCATCCTGGCCGCTTTCGCCGGCGCGGAGGGGCAGGGAGGCCGGCCGCCGACCGTGGACCAGGCCGCGCGCCTCGCGGCCGAGCTTGCCCGGCTGCTCGACCAGATTCAGACGGAACAGCTCTCCTTCGACGGCCTCCGCAACCTGGCGCCCGAGGACTATGCCGTCCATTGGCAGGAGACGCTGAAGTTCCTGGAAATCCTCACCGAAGCCTGGCCGAGGATCCTGGAGGAGCAGGGCTGCGTCGATCCGGCGGTCCGCCGCAATCTGCTGCTCACCGCCCAGGCGGAGGCCTGGCGCCGCGACCCGCCCGCCGACCCCGTCATCGTGGCCGGATCGACGGGCAGCATCCCCGCGACCGCGACGCTCATCGAGGTGGTGGCCGGGTTGCCGCGCGGCCGGATCGTGCTTCCAGGCCTCGACCGCGAGGCGGACGACGAGTGCTGGCGGGCAATCGGCGACGACCCCAGCCATCCGCAGCACGGTCTCTGTCTGCTCCTCCGACGCCTCGGGCTGCACCATCCGGCGGAGGTCGCGGTCTGGCCGGTGGCGGAGGAGTGGGAAGCGGGACCATCGGCCAGGGTGCCGAGGGGGGCGCCGCCGATGCGCGCGCGCCTGATCGCCGAGGCGCTGAGGCCCGCGGCCACCACGGACGGGTGGCGGAACTGGGCGGCCGGCTGCGACCTTGAGGCCGTCGAACTCGCGCTGCGCGACGTTGCCCGGATCGATTGCCCCGGCCCCCAGGAGGAAGCGGAAGTGATCGCGCTCATGCTGCGCGAGACGCTGGAGGTGCCGGGTCGGCGCGCCGCTCTCGTGACGCCGGACCGGGCGCTGGCCCGGCGCGTCGCCGCCGAGCTCCGCCGATGGGACATCGCGATCGACGATTCCGCCGGGTGGCCGCTCGCGGACACGCCGCCGGGTGTGTTCCTCCGACTGACCGCGGAGCTGCTCGTCGAGCGGGTCGCGCCGGTGCCGCTGCTGGCCGTGCTGAAGCATCCGCTCGCCGCTGGCGGCCTGGAGCGCGCCGCCTTCCGCGCGCTTGCCCGCCGTCTCGAAATGACGGTCCTGCGTGGACCGCGGCCGGCCCCCGGCTTCGATGGGCTCTTGGCGGCGATCCCACGCGACCAGCGGGGCGAGCTGGAGCCTTGGGTGGAGCGGCTCGCCGCGGCGGCGGCACCGCTCGCCGCGCTGATCGCCGCGCCGCAGGCGGAGCTCGGCGCCCTTCTCGCCGCGCATGTCGCCTTCGCGGAGGCGCTGGCCGCGACCCCGACGGAATCGGGTGCCGAACGGCTATGGGCCGGCGAGGCGGGCGAAGCCGCAGCCGACTTCGTTGCCGACCTGCGACAGGCGGCCGGCGGCTTCAGCCGGCTACCCGGCAACCGCTACCCGGCGCTGCTCGGCAGCCTGCTCGCGGGACAGGTGGTGCGACCGCGCTTCGGCCGCCATCCGCGCGTCGCCATCTGGGGGCCGCTGGAGGCGCGGCTGCAGCATGTCGACCTGATGATCCTCGGCGGGCTCAACGAAGGGACCTGGCCGCCGGAGCCCTGGGCCGATCCCTGGCTCAGCCGGCCGATGCGGCGCGCGTTCGGTCTGCCGGCGCCGGAGCAGCGCATCGGCCTTGCCGCCCACGACTTCGTCCAGGCTTTCTCGGCCCCGGAGGTCGTGCTGACGCGGGCGCTGCGGGTCGAGGGCACGCCGACCGTGCCCTCGCGCTGGCTGATGCGGCTCGACGGGCTGCTGCGGACCCTCGGGATCCCCGCGGACCGGCTGCAGGCCGCCCGCCCGTGGCTCGACTGGCGGGCCGAGCTCGACCGGCCCGAGCGCGTGACGCCGATCGCGCCGCCGGCGCCGCGGCCGCCGGTGAGCGTCCGGCCGCGGCGGCTTTCGGTGACGCAGGTCGAGACCTGGATGCGCGATCCCTACGCGATCTACGCGCGGTGCGTCCTGCGGCTCGAGCCGCTCGAGCCGCTCGACGCCGACCCGGGCGCCGCCGACCGCGGCGCATTTCTGCATCGCGCCCTCGACCGCTTCCTGCGCGACCACCCCGGCCCGGGCCCGCTGCCGGCGGACGCCCTCGACCGCCTGCTTGCCATCGGACGGCAGGTGTTCGGCCCGGCGCTCAGCCGGCCGGCCGTCTGGGCCTTCTGGTGGCCACGCTTCGAACGCGTGGCGCGCTGGTTCATCGAGACGGAGGCGGGACGCCGCGCCGACCTGGCCGGCAGCCGCACCGAGGTGAAGGGCAAACTGACGCTGGTGGGGCCGGCGGGTCCGTTCGAGCTGACGGCCAAGGCCGACCGCATCGACCTGTTCCACGACGGCGGCCTCGCGATCATCGACTATAAGACCGGCACCCTGCCGACGAAGCGGGAGGTCGAGCTCGGCTTCTCGCCCCAGCTCGCCCTCGAAGCGGCGATGGCGCAGGCGGGCGCGTTCGACGGCGTGCCGCCGGCGCCGGTCGGCGAGTTGGCCTACTGGCAGCTCCTGGGCGGCGACCCGGCCGGCCGGATCGACCGCCTCAAGGTCGACGGCGCGGCCGATTCGGCCTCCGCCGGCCTCGCCCGGCTGATCGCCGCCTTCGACGACGAAAACACGCCCTACCTCTCGCAGCCCAACCCGGACGGCGCGCCGCGCCACAGCGACTATGACCATCTGGCGCGCGTCAAGGAATGGTCCGTCGGCGGATCGGGGGGCGAGGCGTGACGGTCGCAACCGGGATCAGCGTCCTTCGCGAAGCGTCGAACGCGCAGCGCCGGGCGGCCCACGCCCGGACCTCGGTCTGGGTCTCCGCCTCGGCCGGGACGGGCAAGACCAAGGTGCTCACCGACCGGGTGCTCAACCTGATGCTCAACGGCACCGAGCCCTCCCGGATCCTCTGCCTCACCTTCACCAAGGCCGCGGCGGCGGAGATGGCAAACCGCATCGCGGCCCGGCTTTCGGTATGGACCGCCGCCAACGAGGCCGATCTGGTGGAGGATATCCAGGATCTCACCGGAGAACCGCCCGACGAGGAGCGGTGCCGGCGGGCGCGCCGGCTCTTCGCGCGGGTGCTCGACGCGCCGGGCGGCATGAAGATCCAGACGATCCACGCCTTCTGCCAGGCCCTGCTGCGGCGCTTCCCGCTGGAGGCCGGCATCGCCCCGCATTTCGAGGTGCTCGACGACCGCAGCGCCGCCGAACTCCTGCAGGCCGCGCGCGAAGAGATCCTCGGCCGGGCGCGGGGCGGCGCCGACCCGCGGCTCGCCGCGGCGCTCGCCACGGTCACCGCGCAGGCGTCGGAGGGGACCTTCACGGAGCTCCTGCAATCGCTCCTGGCCGAGCGCGGCCGGCTTGTCCAGCTGCTCGACCGGCATGGCGGGCTCGACGGGCTGGTCGCGGCGATCCGCGACGCGCTGGGGCTCGCACCCGGGGAGTCCTATGACGGCCTGCTCGCCGAGGCTTGCGAGGACGGTGCGCTGGACCTCCTCGGCCTTCGGCTCGCCGTCGAGGCGCTCCTGCGGGGCTCCAAGACGGACCGGCAGCGCGGCGACGGCATCGCCGCCTGGCTCGCCGAGCCGGACCGCCGGGCCAAGGGATTCGCCCTCTATCGCGATCTGTTTCTGGCCCAGGGCAAGGGCGCCGCCGCATTCAAGGCGCGCGAACGGCTGGTCACGGCCGCCTGCGAGGCGGCCTCTCCCGGCGTGAAGTCCGTGCTGGAGAGCGAGGCGCAGCGCCTTCTTGCCCTCTGCGAGCGGCTCAACGCGGCGACCTTGGCGGAGGCCACCGCCGCCCTGCTCGCCCTCGGCGCCGCCGTCCTTGAGGCCTACCGCCGCCACAAGGAGGCACGGGCCCTCCTCGACTACGACGATCTGGTTCTTGCGACGCGCGACCTGCTGCGGCGGCCGGGCGTTGCGCCCTGGGTGCTGTTCAAGCTCGACGGTGGCCTCGACCACATCCTCATCGACGAGGCGCAGGACACCAACCCCGACCAGTGGCAGGTCGTCCAGGCCCTGGCGGAAGAGTTCTTCGCCGGCGAAGGCGCGCGGCAGGAGCTGCGGACGGTCTTCGCCGTCGGCGATCCGAAGCAGTCGATCTACAGCTTCCAGCGCGCCGATCCGGCTGCTTTCGAGGCGATGCGGCGGCATTTCCGCGCGCGGGTGCAAGACGCCCGGGCCGAATGGGCCGAGGTGCCGCTCAACATCTCCTTCCGCTCCACCGCGGCGGTGCTGTCGGCGGTGGATGCGGTCTTCGCCTCGGCCGAGGCGCAGGCCGGGGTGGCGCTGGACGGCCAGCCGATCGTCCACCAGCCCTACCGGCGCGGCCAGGCGGGCCTCGTCGAGCTGTGGCCGCCGGCGGAGCCGCGCGATCCGGAAGACCTCGAGCCATGGGACCCGCCGGTCGGTCGCCGGCCGGGGGACTCGCCGCGCGGGCGGCTGGCCCGCCTGATCGCCGCCCATATCGAGGGGATGATCGCGAGCGGCGACAAGCTGCGCTCCCGCGACCGCCCGGTGCAGCCCGGCGACGTGATGGTGCTCGTCCGCCGCCGCGACGCCTTCGTCGAGGAGCTGGTCCGCGAGCTGAAGCAGAGGCAGGTGCCGGTCGCCGGCGTCGACCGCATGCGGCTTACCGATCAGATCGCGGTGATGGACCTGATGGCGCTCGGCCAGTTCCTGCTGCTGCCCGAGGACGACCTGACCCTGGCGACCGTCCTGAAGGGGCCGCTGATCGGCCTCGACGAGGAAGCGCTGTTCCGCCTGGCCCATGCGCGCGGCGACCGCTCCCTGTGGAGCGAGCTGCGGCGCCGCGCCGGGGAGGAAGAAGCGTTCGCCCGCGCCCATGCCTTCCTCGCGGATCTGCTGGCGGCCGCGGACTATGTGCCGCCCTACGAGCTCTATGCGGACCTGCTGGGCAGGCTCGGCGGGCGGCGTGCGCTGCTCTCCCGCCTCGGGCCCGAGGCGGCCGATCCCATCGACGAGTTCATGAACCTCGCGCTCCTGTACGAGCAGTCGCACGCGCCGTCGCTTCAGGGCTTTCTTCACTGGTTCGCGGTCGGCGAGGTGGAGGTGAAGCGCGACCTGGAGCAGGACCTTCGCGGCCAGGTGCGGATCATGACCGTCCACGGCGCCAAGGGTCTGCAGGCGCCGATCGTCTTCCTGCCGGACACGATGCAGATGCCGAACCACACGGCGCGGCTTCTCTGGTGCGAGGGGCGGTCCTCGTCGGGGCGGCGGGGAACGGGCGACGAGTTCCCGCTGCCGCTGTGGTCCCCGCGTACGTCCTGCGACGAGGCGGTGGCGCGCGCGGCGCGCGATCGCCACCGGACGGCCGAGGCCTGCGAATACCGCCGGCTTCTCTATGTGGCGCTGACCCGGGCCGAGGACCGGCTCTATATCTGCGGCTGGCGCGGCCGCCAGGCACCGCGGGATGGCTGCTGGTACAACCTGATTCGCGCCGGCCTGGCGACGGTCGCTGAGGAAGCGGAGTTCGATTGCACGGGCATCCTCGGCCCGACGGATGGGTGGCGCGGCCGGCTGCTGCGCCTCTCCGATCCGCAGCTCGCGGTCCCGGACGCCCGCACGGCAGCCCCGCCGGAGCCGGCCGCTCCGCCCACGCCCCCACCCGGCTGGTTTCGGACCGCCGCGCCGGAGGAGCCGCAGCCCTGGCGCCCGCTGGCGCCGTCGCGCCCCAGCGAGGAGGAGCCGGCCGTGCGGCCGCCGCTCGGCGAGGATGACGGGCTGCGCTTCCGGCGTGGCCGCCTGATCCACCGCCTGCTGGAGACGCTTCCGGACATTCCGGCGGCTGCCCGGGCGACCGCCTGCCGCCGTTTTCTGGCCCGGCCGACGCACGAACTGTCGGAGGCGCAGCAGGAGGAGATCGCGGCGGAGGTGCTGCGCATCCTCGACGATCCGGCCTTCGGGCCGCTGTTCGGCCCCGGCAGCCGGGCAGAGGTGATGGTGGTCGGCGAGGTCCGGGGCGAAAACGGCGTCGAGATCCTGTCCGGGCGGATCGACCGGCTTCTGGTCACCGAATCGGCCGTGCTGATCGTCGACTACAAAACGAACCGGCCGCCGCCGGAGACACCGGCCGAGGTGCCGGCCATCTATCTCCGCCAGATGGCCTGCTATCGCGCTGCACTGTCGAAGATTTACCCGGAAAAGCCGATCGAATGCGTCCTTCTCTGGACCGACGGCCCGCGGCTGATGCCGCTGCCGGCGGAGTGGCTCGACCGCTACCGGCCCTGACGCGTTTCTTGACGCGTTCGGCGGTGGTTCCTACATTCGCCGCGACGGCTGCGGCCTCCGGGAGAGGTCTGTTGCCCCCATCGCCCAAGGAGTGATCATGGCGACGACCAACGTATCCGATGCCAGTTTCGAATCCGACGTGCTGAAGGCGCCGATCCCGGTTCTGGTCGATTTCTGGGCCGAATGGTGCGGCCCCTGCAAGATGATCGCCCCGGCACTGGAGGAAATCGCGAGCAGCATGGACGGGCGGATCACCGTCGCAAAGATAAACATCGACGAGAATCCGCAGACGCCGAAGAAGTACGGCGTGCGGGGCATCCCGACCCTGATGATGTTCAAGGACGGCCAGGTGGCCGCCACCAAGATCGGAGCCCTGCCGAAGAGCAAGCTCATCGAGTGGGTCGAGTCCGTGCTGTAGACGGCCCACCGGCTCGGTGCAAAACCCCCGCCCCTCGGGCGGGGGTTTTTTTTATGGCCGGTCCGGGCCCATCGGTCTGGCCCAGGGTGTCGCGGCGGCCGAACCCGCGGTCCCGGTGCGTCGCGGGTTCTAGGATAAAAAAGAGTTAACCACATTGTGGTGTATAGATTAGCTCGGTCGGAAGGCTGGCGGGGGCCCTAGATTTGCCATATCGTCAAGACACGCGAAGAATTTCTTTCAAATTTGGGAAATGTTCACGCCCTCGCGTTTGGACCACCGTCCGCTTTCGGCGGGCCCCAGACTGGGAAGGAGTGTCAAGATGACCGGTTCGACCAGCCGATATCGTGAACTCGCCGTGCCGCGCGGCAGCGTGCCCATCGGCACGAAAAAGATGCCCGCGGCCCCCTCTCCGCTTGCGCGGCTGAAGGCGTTCTTCTTCGGCCGTCGCGTCGAGGTCCGGCGGGTGCCGCCGCTGAAGAACGCCCATTACATCGCCGTTCATATGGCCGCGGCGGCCAATCACCGGCACATCCTGCGTTAGCGGAGTTCATCGCGCTACCGCGGCGATTGGCCGGTGGGACCCGTGCGCAAGGCCCTCGCAAGGGCCTCGACCGCAAGGATGGGTGCCCGAATCCGCAGCCTTGGCGCCCGGCGTCAGCCGTTCTCGGCCAGCACCGCGCCGGCAAGATAGAGCGAGCCGCAGATGAGAACCTTGCCAGGACGGCCCTCGGAGGCGTGGATCGCGGCGGCCAGTGCGGCGGAAACGCTGTCGACGGGATGCGCCTCGATCCCGGCGGCGCGCGCCGCGGCCGCGGCCTGCTCCGGGGTCAGGGACGCATGCGCCCCGGGGATCGCGACGGCATAGACGTCGTGCACCAGCGGCACCAGGGGTCGGAGGAAATCGACCGGCACCTTGCTCTCGAGCATGCCGAAGACGAGGTGCAACGGCCGGTCGTCACCGCTGCGCCGCCAATCCGCGACAATGCCGGCGATCGCCTGTCCGCCGGCGCCATTGTGGCCGCCATCGAGCCACAGCTCCCACGAGGCCGGGAGCATCCCGGCCAAGGGTCCCTTCGTCAGTCTTTGCATGCGGGCGGGCCACTCGACCGTCACCAGGCCGCGGCGCATCGCCGATTCGTCGACCGTGAAGCCTTTGAGCCAGGGCAGGCAGGCCAGCGCCGTCCCGGCGTTGTCGATCTGGTGAGCGCCGAGAAGCGCCGGCCGCGGAAGCCGCCATTCCTCGCCGGATCCCGTTCGGAACAGCATGCCCTCCTCGCCATCCGCGGCGGCGAACCATTCCCGCCCGAACCGGCTCAACGGCGTGTCGAGCTGCGCCGCCCGTGCCTCGAACACGGCGGCCGCTTCCTTCGGCTGCGGGCCGATCACGGCCGGCACGCCGGGCTTCATGATCCCGGCCTTCTCGCCGGCGATGCGATCGAGCGTGTCGCCGAGGTGCTGCATGTGATCGAGGGAGACCGGCGTAAGGACGGTCAGCAGCGGCCGGTCGACCATGTTGGTGGCGTCCAGCCGGCCGCCGAGTCCGGTTTCGAGGAGGAGGATATCCGCCGGCATCCGCGCGAAGGCGAGGAAGGCGGCGGCCGTCGTGATCTCGAAGAAGGTGATCGGCCGGCCCTCGTTCGCCGTCTCGCACTCTTCGAGCAGCCGCACCAGGTGCTCTTCGGTGATCAACCGGCCTGCCAGGCGGATGCGCTCGTTGAACCGCACCAGATGCGGCGAGGTATAGACGTGGACGCGATAGCCCGCCGCCTCCAGCATCGCCCGCAGGAAGGCGATCACCGAGCCCTTTCCGTTTGTCCCGGCGAGATGGACGATGGGGGGCAGGTGGCGTTCCGGGTTTCCGAGGACCGCCAGAATCCGCTCCATCCGGTCGAGCGAAAGGTCGATGATTTTCGGATGGAGGCCCATCAGCCGATCAAGGACGCGGTCGCTCGCCGGCGGCGAAGCCTCCGGCGCAGTCGCACCGACGAATCCGCCCACCGGGGGGGCAGCGTCCGTCGGCTGCAGGTTTCGGACGGTCAATTGCTCTTGAATGCTCATCTGCCTTACTCCCCCTCTCGCGAAGCGGGGTAATGGCGGAGCCGGTGCCATAATGGATGAAGGGAGTCGGACATGCCGGGTTCCGCCATGATCGGCGTCCATAGATCAGGACGAAGAAGACGCCTCCGGAACCCTGTCAGAGGCCGATAGCCCAAACGTCCCCCGAACCCTGTCGGGAGCGGCTATCGCCGGGGACTGTAGGAAAAAGACTTTGCGGCCGCAAGACCCATTCATCCTCCGGTCTTCCGGTCCGTCGCACCGCGGGCTGCCTTCTCCGGCGGCGGGGCCTTTGCCCCCAGTCCTTTGCCCCTATCCCTCCCCGTCCTTGGCCGGCCCGGCGGCCGCTTCCGCGGGTGGAACGGCGAGCGCCGCAGGGGGCATCGGGTTGTTCAGCAGGCGAAGCAGCCGGATCAGCGTCTCGCGCAGCTGCGAGCGCGGCACGACGATGTCGACCATCCCGTGGTCCAGCAGATACTCCGCGCGCTGGAATCCTTCCGGCAGCTTCTCGCGGATGGTTTCCTCGATCACGCGGGCGCCGGCAAAGCCGATGACCGCCCCCGGCTCGGCAAGCGCGATGTCGCCGAGCATCGCGAAGGACGCGCTGACGCCCCCGGTCGTCGGATCGGTCAGCAGGACGATGTAGGGAAGCCCCGCTTCCTTGACCTCCTCTACGGCGATGATGGAGCGCGGCATCTGCATCAGCGACAGGATGCCTTCCTGCATGCGCGCGCCGCCGGATGCCGGAACGACGATCAGCGGCGCCTGCAGTTCGACGGCAAGCCGGGCCGCGGCGATCAGCCCCTCGCCGACCGCGCTGCCCATGGATCCGCCCATGAACTCGAAGTTGAAGGCGGCGATCACCGTCTCCATGCCGCCCATCTGGCCGTGGGCGACGACCAGGGCGTCCTGCTCGTTCGTCCGGCTCTGGGATTCCCGCAGGCGGTCGCTGTAGCGTTTCCGGTCGCGGAACTTCAGCGGATCGGGGTCGGTCCGCGGCAGGTCGATGCGCTGATAGCGGCCGTCGTCGAACAGCATCTCCAGCCGCCGGACGACGCCGATGCGCATGTGATGGCCGCAATGAGGGCAGACCCGCAGATTGGCCTCGAGCTCGCGGTGAAAGATCATCTGCCCGCAGCTCGGACATTTTTCCCAGAGATTGTCCGGCACGTCCACCTTGCGGACGAGCGCCTGCAATTTCGGGCGGACGAAGTTGTTGAGCCAGCTCATAGGGTCTTCTAAGGACGCAGCCTTACCAGATAGGGTGAATCGCCGAGGCGATCAGGACTACAGCCGATCCATGGTTTCCGAGTGGTTTACGGCTTGGCGGATTCGTGTCGCGCCGCACGCACGCCGTCCGAAAGTTCGGAAACCAGCTCCAGTACGGCCTCCACAAGCCCGGGCCGGGCCCGTCCATCCGCGTCGAGATTGTTCGCGATGCGGTCGACGAGGGCCGAGCCGACCACCGCCGCATCGGCCAGGGCGGCGACCGCGGCCGCCTGCTCGCGCGTCTTGATGCCGAAGCCGACCGCGATCGGCAGATCGGTGTGGCGTCGCAGCCGGGCCAGGGCGGCGCGCAGGTCGGCCTCCGCCGCCGAGCGCGTGCCGGTGATGCCGGTGATCGAGACGTAGTAGAGGAAGCCGCTCGTGTTTGCCAGAACGGCGGGCAGGCGGCGGTCGTCCGTGGTGGGCGTGGCCAGACGGATGAAGTTCACGCCGGCCCGCAGCGCCGGAATGCACAGCTCCGCGTCCTCTTCCGGCGGAAGGTCGACGACGATCAGCCCATCGACGCCGGCTGCCCGGGCGTCGGTCAGGAAGGCCTCGACCCCATAGCTGTAGATCGGGTTGTAGTAGCCCATCAGGACGATCGGCGTGTCGTCGTCCCCGGCGCGGACGTCGCGCACGAGGTCCAGCGTCTTGCGCAGCGTCGTTCCGGCCTTGAGCGCCCGCAGGCTCGAGGCCTGGATCGCCGGGCCGTCAGCCATCGGATCGGTGAACGGCATGCCGATCTCGATCAGGTCGGCGCCGGCGGCCGGCAGCGCCTTAATGAGCGTGCGCGAGGTGTCGAGATCGGGGTCGCCGGCAGTGATGAACGTCACGAAACCGGCCCGTCCCTCGGCGCGCAGCGCGGCGAAACGGCGGGCGATGCGTCCGGAATCGCCGCGCGTCTCGGGCGTTGTCTGGGACATCGTCGTCGGGGGCATTGTCTCGGGATCGGTCGCTGTCAAAGTTTGGTGCCCAGCCGCTCGGCGACGGCGAAGATGTCCTTGTCGCCGCGACCGCACATGTTCATGACGATCAGGTGGTCCTTCGGCAGGTCGCCGGCCATCTTCGCGACCTGGGCCAGGGCATGCGCCGGCTCCAGCGCCGGGATGATCCCTTCCGTCCGGGCGCAGAGCTGGAAGGCTTCCAGCGCCTCCTCGTCCGTGGCGGAGACGTAGGTGATGCGCCCGACGTCGTGCAGCCAGGCGTGCTCCGGCCCGATGCCGGGATAGTCGAGGCCCGCGGAGATCGAATGGGCGTCCTGGATCTGCCCATCGGCATCCTGCAGGAGATAGGTGCGGTTGCCGTGCAGCACGCCCGGGCGGCCGCCGGTCAGCGAGGCGGCGTGCTTGCCCGATTCGATGCCGTGGCCCGCGGCCTCCACGCCGTACATGGCCACGTCCGGGTCGTCGAGGAAAGGATGGAACAGGCCCATGGCGTTCGACCCGCCGCCGATGCAGGCGACCAGCGAATCCGGCAACCGTCCCTCGGCTTCCAGGATCTGCTCGCGCACCTCGTTGCCGATCACCGACTGGAAGTCGCGCACCATCGCCGGGTAGGGGTGAGGGCCCGCCACCGTGCCGATGATGTAGAAGGTGCTCTCGACGTTCGAGACCCAGTCGCGCAGCGCCTCGTTCATCGCGTCCTTCAGGGTGCGGGTGCCGCTCTTGACCGGGACAACCTCGGCGCCCAGCAGCTTCATGCGGAACACGTTCGGCGCCTGCCGGGCGATGTCGGTCTCACCCATATAGATGGCGCAGGGCAGATCGAACAGCGCGCAGACCGTCGCCGTGGCCACACCGTGCTGCCCGGCCCCGGTCTCGGCGATGATCCGCGTCTTGCCCATCCGCTTGGCGAGCAGGATCTGGCCGATGCAGTTGTTGATCTTGTGTGCGCCGGTATGGTTCAGCTCGTCGCGCTTGAAGTAGATCTTCGCGCCGCCGAAGTGGCGGGTCAGGCGCTCCGCGAAATAGAGCGGGCTCGGCCGCCCGACATAGTGCTTCAGGTAATAGGCCAGCTCGGCGGCGAAGGCCGGATCCTGCTTCGCCGCCTCATAGGCGCGTTCGACCTCGAGGATCAGCGGCATCAGCGTCTCGGCGACGAACCGGCCGCCATAGATGCCGAAATGCCCATGCTCGTCGGGGCCTGCTCGGAAGGTATTGGGGTTGGCCAATGGCGCTCACCAGCGGGTTGTCTGACGTGACGCCCGCGCAATCAACCATAGCGCCGGGAAAAGGTCAAAGCTTTGCAACGCCGGTGCGCCTTGCCGGGGCGGGGCCGCCCGTTCGTGGAGACGGAGGTGCGAGGATCTACGAGGCGCGCCCGGCGGCCTCGATCGCACGCTCCACGGCCTGCTCCAGCTGCTTCGGCGAGAAGGGCTTGATCAGGTAGCCGATGGGGCCGGCGGTCTTGGCGCGATCGATCGTCGGGCCGTCGGAATGGGCGGTGACGAAGAGGATCGGAACGCCGAAGCGCTCCTTCAGCACGCGCCCCGCCTCGATGCCGTCGACGGCGCCGCGCAGGGTGATGTCCATCAGCACCAGATCGGGAACGCGCGCCGCCGCCGCCTGGTACGCGGCCTCCGCCGACGAGGCGATGCCGGTCACCTCGTAGCCCAGCTCGGACAGGATCGAGGACGTGGCGAGCGCGATCAGCATCTCGTCTTCGACGATCAGAACCGCAGCCGGCTGGTGGTCAGCAGGGGCAGGCAAGACCTTGGCTCTCAGACCCGTGGCGCGCGGAACGGTCATCGCTTGGACATGCAACCCTGTCTGAGGCCACGCTATGTCCCAATGGTTAACAAATTGTTCGCGGTCGGTTTCTCGCGCCTTACCAAAGCGGAATGGGCCGCCGGCCCCAGGGCCGGCCGGCGGCAGAAGCGGGCGCGCGGCCTACGCGACGGCGGCGGCGGCGAGGAAGCGGGCGATCTTCGCCGGGTTCTTCTGGCCGGGCGCGTCCTCGACGCCGGAGGACACGTCGACGACACGGGCGCCGGTCGCCCGCACCGCCGCGGTAAGGTTGTCGGCGGTGAGCCCGCCCGACAGCATCCAGGGGACCGGCCAGCTTCGCCCGGCGAGCAGGCTCCAGTCGAAGGCGCGGGCGTTGCCACCCGGCAGGGCGCCGGGTCGCTTCGGCGGCTTGGCGTCGAACAGAAGCCAGTCGGCGGCCTCGCAATAGGCCTCCGCCGCAGCGAGGTCGGCGGCCTCCGCGATGCCGACGGCCTTCATCACCGGCAGCCCGAACCGGTCCTTGACGGCGCGCACGCGCTCCGGCGTTTCGCGGCCGTGGAGCTGCAGCATCTGCAGCGGCACGGTTGCCAGGATCTCCGCGATCCGATGGTCGTCGGCGTCCACCAGCAGGCCGACTCGGACGATGCCGTCCGGCACCGCCGCGGCGAGGGCGGCGGCCGCGGCGAGGTCGACCGCCCGCGGGCTGGGCGGGTAGAAGACGAAGCCGACATGGCTGGCGCCGCCGGCCACGGCCGCGGCAACGGCGGCCTGGCTCTTCAAACCGCAGATCTTGGCCAGCACGGGCATGGAACCGCCAGCTCTCAGGCGTCCTGCGCCGGCGCGGCCAGGCGGATATTCGGCCAGCCCGACAGCCGGCGGAAGGCGAGCGAGAACACGGTCAGAAGCGCGGCCAGAAGCACATAGCTGCCGGCGCTGTTCAACAGCATCACCGTGAACGGCGCAGCGGCGGCCAAGCCCAGGGCACCGGCCAACCCATTGAAGGTCTGGAGCAGCAGAAACAGCGGAAGCGCCACCAGGAACACGATCGCGACGAGGCGGAGGCCGCGGGCCGCCGTGTCGTTCCAGGACCGCGAGAAGTCATAGGGGGCGTCGACGGCGCTGGCCGGCAGGACCAGGGCAAGCCGCACCATGACGAACAGCGCGACGAAGGAGACGAGCGCGAGGAGCAGGTGGCCGAGGGCAAAGCGCTGGGCGAGTGCCCCGGCGATCGACACCGGGATCGCCATGGCCAGAAGGGTGCCGACGACGAGCAGGACGCTGCGCCAGAGATAGGTCGTCTCGCGGCTTCCCCAACGCAGGCTCGGCGCCGCGTTGGCCTGCTCCGGCCCGAGCAGGATCAGCCGGTGCCAGCCGACGGCGAACAGCGTCGTCGGAATCAGATCCGCGGCGAGAACGGCGAGAAGGATGCCGGTTTCTCTGCCGGCACCCTCGGTCACCGGGACGCTGTTCGCGATTACTGTGAGGAGAAAGGACGCGGCAACCGGGATCAGCCCGACCAGCAGGAAGCCGTCTCGGTTGCTCCAAAGCAGAGCGTAGGCCTCGGAGAAGGTTCCGCGGATCGACAGCGGCGCCCGCTGCGGTCCAACCGGGGGCGCCTTCGGCGGCTGTGCGCTCATTCCGTCCCAGTTCTCCGGCCGTCGGGGCGGCGCAACGGCCGACCTAGGCGCGTGTCCTCGAGCATGGGTTCCCTTTGGACCCTTAGATAAGGAATCCGGCGAATCGCCTCAAGCCGCGGCTTCGGCGATCTCCTCCGCGATCCGCCGGGCGGCGGCGGCCGGATCGGCGGCTCCGGTGATCGGCCGGCCGATCACCAGGTAATCGGCGCCTTGGCTCGCCGCTTCGCCCGGGGTCATGATCCGCTTCTGATCGCCCGCGGCGGCCCAGGCGGGGCGGATCCCCGGCACGACCAGGACGAATCCCGGACCGCACTGCCGGCGCAGGGCGGCGATCTCCCGCGGCGAGCAGACGACGCCGTCCAGCCCGCAGCGCTGCGCGAGATCCGCCAGCCGCCGAACCTGATCGCCCACGGTACCCGGCACTCCGACCTCCGCGAGATCATCCTCGCCGAGGCTCGTCGGAACCGTGACGGCGATCACCAGCGGGCGCGCGATGCCGGCTTCCTCCGCGGCCTCGCTCGCCGCTTCCGCCGCGGCGTGCAGCATCGCCCCGCCGCCGCCGGCGTGAACGTTCATCATGAAGGGCGCGAGCCGCGTCGCCGCCCGGACCGCGCCCGCCACGGTGTTCGGGATGTCGTGAAACTTGAGGTCGAGGAAGATCGGCTGCCCTTCGGCCGCGACGGCCCGCACGCCGGATGGGCCATTGGCGGTGAAGAACTCCAGGCCCAGCTTGACGCCATCCACCGAGGCCCGGACCGCGCGGGCCTGGGTCACGGCGGTGTCCGTGTCGCTCGTGTCAAGAGCGACGAGGACGCGCGGTGTGGCGGATCCGGTCATGGCGGTGTGGTGGGTCTCAGCCAAGGAGCGACAGGTCCCCAGTATCCTCCGTCACGGCGTCGCCGGCAAGCAGGCGGGCGGTCCAAGCTGCATCCCGCCGTCCCGTCACGGCGTCGGCGACCGCGATTCCGACCAGCGGACCGAACTTGAAGCCGTGGCCGGAGCAGGCGCTGACGACCCAGGCGCGGTCCAGCCGCTCCAGGATGAACCGGCTGTCCGGTGCGATCATGTAGTAGCAGACCCGCGGCGGGTGGATGCGATAGTCCGCCAGATCGCGCAGCCGCCCGGCGAACCGCGCCAGCATTTCCTCCCCTTCGCCGGGATAAGGCTCGCGCGGGGCGTCCGGATCGCCGGCCGTCCGATGCACGCCGTAGGCGATCTTCAACTGGGTGTCGCCGACCGGCGGCGCGGCATAGGCATCGTCGCTGCCGCCGAAATCCACCAGGATGGGTGCCCGGGCCCAGGCGTCCGCGAGGGCGGCCGGCGGCTCGACATAGAGGACCGCGTTCCGCATCGGCGTTGCGCGCGCGGCGAAATCCGGCAGCAGCCGCGGCAGCCACGCCCCGGCGGCGATCACGACGGCATCGGCCTCCTCGCTTGCGCCGTCCTCCAGATGCACCCGCGCCCGGACCGGATCGATGTCCCGAACCCGCCGCTGTGGGCGGAGATCGACTCCGTCGCGGCGCAGCCGGTCGCCGAGGTCGGCGACGATGCGCTCGGCGAACAGGACACCGCCGCGGCGCGAGTGAATCGCCCGGCATCCGGCCGGTGGCGTCAGGAAAGGATAGCGCGCCGCGAGCGCCGCGTCGTCGAGAAGCTCGTATTCGAGGCCGGCGGCGTCCATCGTCCGGCGCGACCGGTCCGTCCAATCCCCGGCTTCGGTCGAGATGGCGAGGGAGCCGGTCTCGGCGTAGTGGCTTCGCCCGAGGTCCCGCCAGAGGCGGTTCCAGGCGGCGAAGGCGGACTCCACGAGACGGCAGTAGCCGAGCTGGTCGCCGTAGAACTGGCGGATCAGGCGATGCTGATCGACGGACGCACCGCGCGGATTGGGGATCGGGTCCTGCTCGAACAGCGCGACCTCATGACCGCCGCGGGACAGCGCCCAGGCGGTGCTCAGTCCGGCGATGCCGCCGCCGACGACGATGATTTTCATGAGGCACTCACGCGATTCACCGGAACGCCGATCCCGCGGCGGTACGGGCAACGGCGCCCGGTGCGTTTGCTTGCCGGTCCCGGCCGGGACTAGGAGGCACGAGCGATCCGCCGATCCTCGGCCGGGGCGGCGGGGGCCGGCACCGGGCGCAGCGGCGCCGCCGCCGCCTCGGCGGCCTGCTGACGCCGTTGCAGTTCGAGGATCTGCTGATTCTGTGCGCGCACCTGCTCGGCCAGCTGACGGGCGTACCGCCGGCGGCGGCTTCCCGAGGCCCAGGCGGCGACCGCCCCGAGCAGGAATCCGATGAACAGGGAGCCGAGGATGATCAGATAGATCGGCAGGTCGACCGCCCAGGGCAGCGGCCAGAAGCTCAGCGTTGCGGGCGACCGGTTGGTGACGGCGAACAGCACCACGATCACCGTAATCGGCAACGTGAAGATCCAGGACAAGTGCTTCACGGCGGGCTCACCTTCGCAATCATGGCCGCGCCCGAACCGGGGCGCGGGCCGGCGAGTCCAGGTCTTAAAGCGCGAAACGGCAGTTGTCTACGGGGTAGGCAACTGCCGTTCCGCGCCGTCAGCCCTCCTTGCCGTTCAGCCGCTCGCGCAGCTGCTTGCCCGTCTTGAAGAAGGGAATCGCCTTGCGTGCTACCGCGACGGAATCGCCGGTGCGGGGATTGCGGCCGAGCCGCGCTTCGCGCTGCTTGACCGAGAATGCGCCGAAGCCGCGCAGCTCGACGCGGTCGCCGCGGGCAAGGGCTGCCGAGATTTCCTCGAAGATGGTGCTGACGATCCGCTCGACATCGCGATGGAAGAGGTGCGGATTGAGCTCACCGATCCGCGCGATCAATTCGGACTTCGTCATGGAACGCATTTTCCCCTGATTTCGTTGGGGCGCCGTGCATCCCGCCGCCCAAGTTAACCAGAGGGTGCCAAAGCGACCGGGGGGCGTCAAGGATAAGTCTCTCAGATTTAACGATTTCCGGACCGGAAGACCGCGGGCGAAGGTCCGGAATCGGAAAGGGGCGGGTATGAAACCCGCCCCCTGTCCGTTGCGCGCCGTCGTTGCGGCCGCTGTCGGAATGCCGGTTCGGACTACTCCTCGTCCGACTCGTTCTCGGAGCCGGACTTCGCCTTCTTCTCCTCGGCTTCCTCCCGGGCCCGGTCGCGCTGGGCCTTCGAGATCGCGGCGCCCAGGATGTCGCCGAGGCTCGCGCCGGAGTCGGAGGAACCGTAATCGGCCATCGCCTGCTTCTCCTCCTCGACCTCCTTCGCCTTGATCGACAGGACGACCTTGCGGGTCTTGGTGTCGATCGAGGTAACCTTGGCGTCGACCTTCTCGCCGACCGCGAAGCGGTCCGGTCGCTGCTCGCTGCGATCGCGCGAAAGGTCGCTCTTGCGGATGAAGCCCGTGGTGCCGTCGCCGATGGAGACCTCGATGCCGCCGTCCTGCACCGCCGTCACGGTGCAGGTGACGATATCGCCCTTCTTGATGTTGCCGGTAACCGTGGCGAAGGGGTCCTCGGAGAGCTGCTTGATGCCGAGGCTGATCCGCTCCTTCTCGACGTCGACGTCGAGGAGCTTCACCTTGACGATATCGCCCTTCTTGTAATCGGCGAGCGCCTGCTCACCCGGCTTCTGCCAGTCGAGGTCCGAGAGATGGACCATGCCGTCGATGTCGCCGGGCAGGCCCACGAACAGGCCGAACTCGGTGATGTTCTTGACCTCGCCTTCGAGCACGCTGCCGATCGGGAACTTCTCGACGAACGCTTCCCACGGATTCTCGAAGCACTGCTTCAGGCCAAGGCTGATGCGCCGCTTCTGCGGGTCGACGTCCAGCACCATCACCTCGACCTCCTGGCTGGTCGAGACGATCTTGCCCGGATGGACGTTCTTCTTGGTCCAGCTCATCTCCGACACGTGGACAAGGCCCTCAATCCCCGGCTCCAGCTCGACGAACGCGCCGTAGTCGGTGATGTTGGTCACGCGGCCCTTGAACTTCGCGCCGACCGGATACTTCGCCTCGACGCCCTCCCACGGGTCGGCCTCGAGCTGCTTCATGCCGAGCGAGATGCGCTGCGTCTCCGGGTTGAAGCGGATGACCTGCACCTGCACCGTCTGGCCGATGCTCAATGCCTCGGACGGGTGATTGATGCGCCGCCAGGCGATGTCGGTGACGTGCAGCAGACCATCCACGCCGCCGAGATCGACGAAGGCGCCGTAATCGGTGATGTTCTTGACGACGCCGGTCAGGACCTGGCCTTCCTTCAGATTGGCGACGAGCTCGGACCGGGCCTCGGCGCGGCTTTCCTCAAGCACGGCGCGGCGCGACACGACGATGTTGCCGCGGGAGCGGTCCATCTTGAGGATCTGGAACGGCTGCGGCGTTCCCATCAGCGGGCCGATGTCGCGGACCGGACGGATGTCGACCTGGCTGCCCGGGAGGAAGGCGACCGCGCCGGACAGATCGACGGTGAAGCCGCCCTTGACCCGGCCGAAGATGACGCCGGTGACGCGCTGGTTCTCGTTGAAGCACTTCTCGAGCTGTGTCCAGGCCTCCTCGCGCCGCGCCTTCTCGCGGCTCAGTACCGCTTCGCCGTTCTTATCTTCCATGCGCTCGAGATAGACCTCGACCTCGTCGCCGACCTTGATCTCGGCCTTCTGCCCCTGGGTGGCGAATTCCTTGAGCGGAACGCGGCCCTCCGACTTCAGGCCGACATCGATTACCGCGACGTCGTTCTCGATCGCGACGACCGTGCCCTTCAGGACGCTGCCTTCAATGCTCGTGTCGCTGCTGAAGGTCTCGTCCAGCAGAGCGGCGAAACTCTCCTTGTTGGCGGTGTCGCCGGTCGAAGCGGTTGCTGCTTGTGTCATACAGTTGCTGTCCTTTCTTGAGGTTATTCCGGCCAGCCGGTTGTCTCCGGCGGTCTCTCCCAATTACACGTCCCGCCGCCGCGTACCGGCCGCCGGCGGCCGTGCGGGAGGGCGAGAACTCGGGTGCTCCGCGGGGCAGAAAGCGGTAGCGCCGGTCGTCAATGCCGGTCGTCGCTCTGGCCTTGCCGGTCTTGGCTGCGTGGGCCGATATGGGCGACGGCTATTGCAAAAGCGCCGTCTGCGTCGACCGCCGAGGTGTCGATGACTATAGCGTCAGGCGCCGGCACCAAAGGCGCGATGGCCCGACCGCTGTCGCGCGCGTCGCGTTCCCTCATGTCCTGCAGAACGCGGGAATATATACTCTCGCAGCCCCGCTCGAGCAACTCCTTATGCCGTCGCCGCGCCCGTTCCTCCAGACTGGCGACGACGAACAGCTTGACCTGGGCCTGCGGCCAGACGACGGTGCCGATGTCGCGACCGTCGAGAACGGCCCCACGCACCGTCCCGCCGGACGGCCCGGCCGACGGATTCGCGGCAAAGCGCCGCTGCAGGTCGAGAAGCGCCGCACGGACCCCGCCGATCGCCGCCACCCTGGACGCCGCCCGCGACACCGCTTCGTCGCGCAGGTCCGGCGCGTCGAGCTCGGCGAGCGACACGGCCTCGGCGGCCGTCACGGCGGCGGCCTCGTCTTCGGGATCGATCCCGGCCCGCAGCAGCCGCGCGGCAACGGCGCGGTAAAGCAGACCTGTATCGAGATAGGCAAGGCCATAGTAATCGGCAAGGCGGCGGGCGAGCGTTCCCTTGCCGGCGGCCGACGGTCCGTCGACGGCGATAACCAGGGGGGCTTCACGGGCCGCCTGGCGCTCGGCGAGGCAGTCTGTAGCGCGGCCCGCGGGAGGGGCCTGTCCGGTCATGACGCACCCTCCACCGGCAGGATGCGGGCGCCGAGTCCGTTCATCAGCGCCGCGAAGCCCGGGAAGCTCGTGCCGATCGCCGTTCCGTCGTCGATCTCCACCGGCGCCTCGGACACCATGCCGAGGACGAGGAAGGCCATGGCGATGCGGTGGTCGTAACCGGCGGCCACCGTGCCGCCGCCGGGCGGGCGCCCAACGCGGCCGGTCACGGTGAGGCTGTCGGGGCCGGTCTCCACCGCGACGCCGCAGGCCGCGAGGCCGCGCGCGATGGCGGCGAGCCGGTCGCTTTCCTTGACCCGGAGCTCGGCCAGCCCACGCATGACGGTCGTTCCCTCGGCCGCGGCGGCGGCCACCGCCAGGATGGGGTACTCGTCGATCATCGATGGCGCCCGTGCCGCAGGTACCTCGACGCCGGCGAGCCGGCTCGCCCGCACGCGCAAGTCGGCGACCGGCTCGCCCGCCTCTTCGCGGCGGTCGGTTTCGACGATGTCAGCGCCCATCTCGCGCAGCGTCTCGATGAGGCCGATCCGGTGCGGGTTCATTCCGACGCCGCGCAGGACGATGTCCGATCCCGGCAGCAGCAGGGCCGCGACCAGCGGGAAGGCGGCCGAGGACGGGTCCGCCGGCACCCGGACCGCGCGGCCGCAGATCTCCGGCTGGCCGGTAAGGGTGACGGCGCGCCCCTCCTCCGTCGCCTCGACCCGGATGTCCACGCCGAAATGCCGGAGCATCGTTTCGGTGTGGTCACGGGTCGGCTCAGGCTCGATCACGGTGGTCCGGCCCGGCGCGTTGAGGCCGGCGAGCAGCACCGCCGACTTGACCTGGGCGGACGGTACCGGCAGGCGGTAGGTGATCGGTAGGGGCTCGGTCGCCCCGAGGACGGCGAGCGGCAGCCGGCAGCCTGATCGCGCGACGATGCGCGCGCCCATCATCTCGAGCGGAGTGGCCACCCGCGCCATCGGGCGGGCGCGCAGCGAGGCGTCGCCGGTGAGGAAGCTCGTGCACGGATGTGTCGCGAGCAGGCCCATGAGAAGGCGCGCGCCGGTGCCGGCGTTGCCGAGGTCGAGCACGTCAGCCGGCTCCTGAAGGCCGCCGATGCCCCGGCCGCGGACGCGCCATCGCGCCCCTTCGGGCGCCCCGTCGCGACCTCCCCGGTCGTCGGCCTCGCGCTCCACGGCGGCGCCGAGCGCCCGCATCGCGGCGGCCGTCCGCAGCACGTCCTCGCCCTCGAGAAGCCCCTCGATCCTGGTCTCGCCGACGGCCAGCGCGCCGATCATCAGGGCGCGATGGGAAATGGACTTGTCGCCCGGCACGCGTGCCTCGCCGGTCAGGGCGTCCACGGGTTCGGACCGAAGCGGTTGCAAGATGACTCGCTCCTTATCACTTAAGCGGGCGCGGTTTCGGAATCGCGTGCGCGGACCCGCAGCGGGGGTGTGTCTAGCACAAGCCGCCCGCCGGCGCACGAGGGCCGAATCGCCTTGCACGAATCTTTTGACAGGGCCGAACGCGCATGGCAATTGGCGCCCTCACGATTGATATTTCGATTGACGTTCCGATTGGCGCCATTCGCCACGGAAGGAGGAACACAGAGTGGTGAAACCTGCTTGGGGCATGAAGCGTGTCTGCCAGAGCTGCGGCGCGCGATTCTACGACCTGCAGCGCGAGCCGATCGTCTGTCCGAAATGCTCCGCCGTCTACGATCCGGATGCGGCCTCACGGACGCGGCGCGGCCGCAGCGCCATAGCCGAAAAGGTGGTGGCGCTGAAGCCGGCCGAGGCGGCCGAGACGGCCGAGGTCGATCTCGAAGACATTGACGTCGACCTCGACGTCTCCGACGAGGATCTCGTCCTCGAAGAGGAGGGCGACGAGGACGACGAGGATCTGATCGAGGACGCCTCCGAACTCGGCGAGGATGACGAGGACATGGCCGAGGTGATCGAGAACGTCGACGAAGAGGACGAGCGCTGAGGCGGCCCCGGCCGGCGCGCCGGGGGGCAGTCCCCGGTCCGGCGGTGCGGGGCTGCACTTTTCTCTTGAAACCGAGGCGCCGGCTTCTTAGCTTCGGGGCCGCGGGAAGCGCCCCGCATCCGCGGCGCACCGCCTCGTGGGGCCATAGCTCAGCTGGGAGAGCGCTACAATGGCATTGTAGAGGTCGGCGGTTCGATCCCGCCTGGCTCCACCAAGTTTCCCGAAGGCCCGGCCGAGAGATCGGCCGGGCCTTTCTCGTTCCGGGTTAAGCGAGATGGTGCGGCCGGCCGGCGACACCCCAAGAGGCCGCCCGAGGAGGCCGCGCTGCCGCTTGGCAGCGGCAATCCGGTAGTGTTCGGTCGGGTGGCCGGCGCGTGAGCATCAGACCGCCAGATTGAGATCACCGCCGGCGGCTCTTCTCAGCCTCGGAGCGGAACAGCACCTCGGAGAGGAACCGCCGCCTTTCCCAGTCGGTCGGCTCCCGGGCCTGGAGCCGGGCGACGTTCCACGGTCCGGGCAGGCCGGACCGTCCGCTTGGTCGGACGCCTCGGTCGGCGGGGGCGAGCACCGCCTTGCACATGGTGACGGCGTCGGCCGCGTTCCGCGCCCGCACGACCCACCGCGGCTCACCGTCATAGGTGACGGTGAAGAGGCGCTGGCTTTCGGACAGATCGGTCGCGTTCGCCATTGTCTCCTGCCCTTCCTGTCCACACCCGTGATTATACCCTTCACAAGATATGGAGGAGAACAGAATAATAGTGCGATGAGAGAATATATTTGAGTATTTATGTGTTGTATAGACACCAAATTATACTGAAACTTCATCATACATATAATTGTCGTAAATTATTTCACCGTATAGATTTGATCTATATCATACATGCTTTGATCCGTAAGTATTCACAAAGCGAAGAGAGCTTCCGGGCGCGCGTCATAATATTGTCTCGTTTTCGAGACCTGGCGACGAAGTGACTTCGGTAAAGGTTCAAGCATTCGGAGCCCGTGGGACCGGGGCGAATGCGACCCGCTTCGTCGGGACGCCGCGAAGCAATCTCCGGAACAGCTAGCCAGCCGTCGTTGCCGATCTGGGGAGGGTTACGAAGACGGTCGTCCCCGCACCCAGGGCGGTCTCGATCTCCAGGCGCCCGCCGTGCAGTTCGATGAGGTTCTTGCTCAACGACAGGCCGAGTCCGGTTCCCTCGTATCTGCGGGAGAGGGAGGCGTCGATCTGCCCGAAGGGCTCGAACGCCACGGGCAGGTCTTCCGGGCGCATGCCGATGCCGGTGTCGCGGATGGCGATCGTCACGACCGTGTCGTTCTGTTCGGCCGTCAAGCGCACCTCGCCGCCCCGCGGCGTGAACTTGATTGCGTTCGAGAGAAGATTCAGGAAGACCTGCTTAAGGCGTACGACGTCCGCCTGGATCGGTGCCAGGTCGGGAGGGATCTCGACCGCAAGCCGCAGCCCGGCGTTGCGGGCCGGCTCGCGAACGATGGCGGTGCAGGCTTCGATGAGCCGCCGGAGATCGACCGGTTCCGGTGACAGTTCGAGGCGTCCGACTTCGACCTTCGACAGATCGAGAACATCGTTCACGAGCCTCAGCAGGTGCGCGCTGGCGGCATGGATGTCGCGGACATATTCGGCCTGCTTCGGCGCCAGCGGCCCCGCATAGCCCGCCGCCAAGGCGTCGGCGAATCCCATGATCGCGTTCAGCGGCGTGCGCAGCTCGTGGCTCATGTTCGCCAGGAACGCCGACTTCGCGCGGCTCGCGGCCACGGCTTCGCGCTTCGCCTCCCGCAGCCGAATCTCGATCCGCTTGCGCTCCGTGATATCGAGGAAGGCTCCCACGGCGCCGCGGACCATCCCGCGTTCGTCGCGCAACGGGATGGCGTGGCCGTAGAGATACCGGGACTCGCCATCGTCAAAGATGATCTGCTCTTCGTGGTGGTGGACGGTCTCGCCGCGCGCCGCCCGCTGCAGCGGCAGGTCCTCGGCCGTTAATTCGTGGCCGTCCTTCATGACCTTGAAGTGGCTCGTCTCGGCGGTCGCCGCGCTCTTGGAGATGTTGCTCCCGGGCGGCCGGCGTAGCAGCGCGTAGGTGGCGTGGCTGCCGGTTATTCTCCGGCATTCGGGGTCGTGCGCTACGAGCACAACCGCCGGTACGGCCTCCAGCACGGCCGCGAGTTCGGCAGCACGCGCCCGCTCCCGCCGCTCGCTCTCGAGCAGGCGCTCCTCGGCTCGCCGGTGGCCGGTGATGTCCTCGATGACCGCGACCATGTTGGCCGGGTTCCCTGCCGTGTCGCGAATCAGCGAGACGCTGCTACGCACCCAGCGTTCACCGCCGTCGCGGCGGATCACCCGCGACTCGATGACGAAGTTCGGGATCTCGCCGGCGAGCAGGCGCCGGACCTGTTCTTCCTTCCGATCGCGGTCGTCCGGATGGGTCAGCGCCAGGAAGGGCGTGCCAAGCAGTTCGCCTTCTGCGTAGTCGAGAAGTTCGCAATACGCTTTGTTGGCCCGCAGAATGCGGCCATCCGCATCGGCGACGCCGATCCCGGTGGCGGCGTGCTCGAAAATTGCCCGGAAGCGATCCTCGTCGGCCGGCGGGTGCGCTTCGCTGCAGTGCAACCCGGCGGGCGGTCGCTTATCCGAAAACCGAGGCATGCGTACCTCTATGTGAGACCGATCGGTCGAAGGCGTGCCTCCCTAGCCCTTCGTGTTTGCTGCTTCGCCCATAAAGAGCAATGGCATTTGTCGGCTAATGCGTCCTTAATGCCAAGCGCCTTGCGGCTCCGGTTGCCGCATCGAAGCACGATTCGATTTCTCTTGCGGAAGCGGGGGAACAGCGAAGGTGGGGCGTCGCCGATCTCCGTCCGATCAAGCGGCTGAATCTTGCCCCAGCGCAATTGCGCTACGGCGCTCAGGCGCAGAAGGCCGTTGCTCTCGCGAGAACGCCGGAAAAAGAGAGGTATCAGCACTCCGCGCCCAAAAAATAATTTGGTCGAGTGGTTGAATGTCCCGCTGTGTTCGTTGTAATCGAATCGCGAGAAACACCTTGCGGCGCGGCGTGCTGACGACATTGCAAGGCGCCGTTCTCATCGATCTGGAGATTCCCCTCGACTCATAATTTTCTGTCGGATGGAGGAACATTTTATTCTCTCTGTTTATGCTGTTATTCATGACATACGCGCTGGATGCACGTGACGGCCGCGGTTTCATTTCTTTCGCTCAGAGCCAAGGCCATTCTCGCGCAGGATCCGGCCGCGCATCGCCAGCGAAACCGTGATGCACTCCTGCCCGTGCACGACCGTTGGCGAGATCACCACGAAGGCGGGCGTGGACTATCCCGAAATCGCGCGCGAGACGATCCGCGACATCGGCTATGATGGCCCGGACCTTGGCTTTGAAGGCCGGAGCGGCCCCGTCTTCTTCCGATCGACAAGCCGGTGCGCCGATGTCGTGAAGGGAACGGATCTCCATCTCGGTCAGCAGCCGACCCGGTGCGTTTCGCGAAACCGCCCGCGAGGGAGGAGCCATGAGTGAGCTCAGCGACAAACAGGCCGCCTCCATCGGTGTTCCGAAGAACCGTCCCTTCGAGTCCGATACGTGCCGGCGTTGAATCGCGATGCCCGCGCGAACGAAATGGGGAGGAACGATGCCGGAGAAGACCGCGACCCCGCCGGCGATCGGAAAAGCGAGGGAGCGATGACGCAAACCGGGCAAGCGGCCCGCCGGCGCCGGCTGGATGACTCGGCCGCGCGGCGCATCCTGGTGCTCGACGGCGCCATGGGGACCATGATCCAGGCCCACGGACTCGACGAGGCGGACTACCGCGGCGACCGGTTCGCGAACCATCGCCGGGAATTGAGGGGCGACAACGACCTGCTCAACCTGACGAGGCCGGAGGTCATCGAAGCGATCCACGATCGCTATCTGGAGGCGGGCGCGGACATTGTCTCGACGAACACCTTCAACGCCACCGCGATCAGCCAGACGGAGTACGACCTGGCAGATTTTGCCTACGAGCTCAACCGCGCGGGCGCGCGCCTCGCGCGGCGGGCGGCCGACCGGGCGAGCGCACGGGACGAGTCGCGGCCGCGCTGGGTGGCCGGCGCGCTCGGCCCCACCTCCCGCACGGCGTCCATCTCGCCGGACGTCAACGATCCCGGGTTCCGCAACGTCACCTTCGACGCGTTGCGGACGGCCTATGGGGAAGCGGCACGGGGCCTGCTGGACGGCGGCGCCGATCTGCTGCTGGTCGAGACGGTGTTCGACACTTTGAACGCGCGCGCGGCGCTCTTCGCGATCGACGAGCTCCTGGAGGAGCGCGGCGAAACGGTGCCGGTGATGGTCTCGGGCACGATCACCGACCTGTCCGGCCGCACGCTCTCCGGCCAGACGCCCGAGGCCTTCTGGTACTCGGTGCGGCACGCGCGGCCGTTCAGCGTCGGGCTCAATTGCGCCCTGGGGCCCAAGGAACTGAGGGCGCACGTCGCCGAGCTCGCGCGTGTCGCCGACACGCGGGTCTCCGCCTATCCGAACGCGGGGCTCCCGAACGCCTTCGGCGGCTATGACGAGACGCCGGACTCGATGGCCGCGCATCTCGGCGCCTGGGCGCGCGACGGACTCCTCAACCTGGTCGGCGGCTGCTGCGGCACAACGCCGGATCATATCGCCGCGATCGCAGAGGCGGTCGCCGGGGTGCCGCCGCGCGTCGTTCCCGAAATTCCAAGGACCCTTCGCCTTTCCGGACTGGAACCGTTCGTGGTGGCGCGATGAACGGACGATTCATCAACATCGGCGAACGCACCAACGTCGCCGGCTCGATCAAGTTCAAGCGGCTCATCCTCGAGGGCCAGTTCGAGGCCGCGCTCGACATCGCGCGCGAGCAGGTCGAGAACGGCGCGCAGATCATCGACGTCAACATGGACGACGCGATGCTCGATGCCGAGGCGGCCATGGCGCGCTTCCTCAAGCTCATGGCGGCGGAGCCCGACATTGCCCGCGTGCCTGTGATGATCGACTCTTCCAAATGGTCGGTCATCGAGGCCGGGCTCAAATGCGTCCAGGGCAAGCCGATCGTCAATTCGATCAGCCTCAAGGAAGGCGAGGAGCCGTTCCTCCGACAGGCCCGGACCCTCAGGCGGTATGGCGCGGCCGTCGTCGTCATGGCATTCGACGAGCGCGGCCAGGCCGAGACGGCGGAGCGCAAGTTCGCGATCTGCGAGCGGGCCTATCGCCTTCTGACGGAGCGCATTGGCTTCCCGCCCGAGGACATCATCTTCGATCCGAACATCTTCGCCGTTGCGACCGGCATCGCCGAGCACGACGACTACGGCCGCGCCTTCATCGAGGCGACGCGGATGATCCGCGAACGCCTGCCCCACTGCCACGTCTCCGGCGGCGTCTCGAACATCTCCTTCTCCTTCCGCGGCAACAACCGGGTGCGCGAGGCGATGCATTCGGTCTTCCTCTATCACGCCGGTGCCGCGGGCATGGACATGGGCATCGTCAACGCCGGCCAGATCACCGTCTATGCGGACATCCCGGACGATCTGCGCGACGCCTGCGAGGACGTGATCCTCAACCGCCGGTCCGACGCCACGGAGCGCCTGCTGGCGATCGCGGAGCGCTACCGCAACGACGGCCCGGCGCGCCGCGAGATGGACCTGTCCTGGCGCGAGGCCCCCGTCGAGAAGCGCCTCGAGCACGCGCTCGTCCACGGCATCGCCGAGTTCGTCGAGGAGGACACCGAGGAAGCGCGACAGCGCGCTGCGCGGCCGCTCGACGTGATCGAAGGGCCGCTCATGGACGGCATGAACGTCGTCGGCGACCTCTTCGGGGCCGGCAAGATGTTCCTCCCGCAGGTGGTCAAGAGCGCCCGCGTCATGAAGAAGGCCGTGGCCTATCTGCTGCCCTTCATCGAGGCGGAGAAGGGCGGCGGCCGCGAGACCAAGGGCCGCATCGTGATGGCGACCGTCAAGGGCGACGTCCACGACATCGGCAAGAACATCGTCGGCGTGGTCCTGCAATGCAACAACTTCGAGGTCGTCGATCTCGGCGTCATGGTGCCCTGTGCCAAGATCCTGGAGACCGCGCGTGAGGTCGGCGCCGACATGATCGGCCTGTCCGGGTTGATCACGCCGAGCCTCGAGGAGATGTGCTACGTCGCGTCGGAAATGCGCCGCGAGGGTTTCTCCGTGCCGCTCCTGATCGGCGGGGCGACGACCAGCAAGCTGCACACCGCCGTCAAGATCGCGCCGAACTACGATCGCGGCGTGATTCATGTCGCCGATGCCTCGCGCGCCGTCGGCGTCGCGCAGCAACTCGCCTCCGAAGGGCAGCGCGAAGCCTTCCTCGCCTCGATCGACGCGGAGTATCGGGCGCTGGCGGAGCGCCAGGGCGGGGGCGGCGAAAGACGGGCCCGCGCCAGCCTGGCCGAGGCGCGGGCGAACCGGCTTGTCCTCGACTGGGCATCGTACCGGCCGCCGCGGCCGGCCCGGCCGGGCCTTACCGCCTTCGCCGACTATGACGTCGCCGAGCTGGTGGCCCGCATCGACTGGAAACCTTTCTTCGCCGCCTGGGAGCTTCAGGGCCGCTTCCCGGATATCCTCGAGGACCCCAAGGTCGGCGAATCCGCGCGGTCGCTCTATCGCGACGCCCAGGCGATGCTGGATCGCATGATTGCGGAGAGGTGGCTTCGTCCGGCGGCGGTGATCGGCTTCTGGCCGGCCAACGCGATCGGCGACGACATCGAGCTGTACGCCGACGAATCGCGCCGCGAGGTTCTGGCGCGCTTGCCGACCCTGCGCCAGCAGATGGCGCGCGACAAGGGCCGGCCGAACCTCGCGCTCGCCGATTTCGTGGCGCCGCGGGAAAGCGGCCTCGCCGACTGGCTGGGCGGCTTCGCGGTGACCGCCGGCGACGAGATCGAGCGGCGGGCGGCGGCGTTCAAGGCCCGCAACGACGACTACTCGGCGATCCTGGTTCAGGCGCTCGGCGACCGTCTGGCCGAGGCCTTCGCCGAGCGGATGCACGAGCGGGTGCGGACGGAGTTCTGGGGCTACGCCCCCGACGAGGCGCTCGCCAACGAGGACCTGATTGCGGAGCGCTATCGCGGCATTCGCCCGGCACCCGGCTATCCCGCCTGCCCGGATCACACGGAGAAGCGGACGCTGTTCCGTCTGCTCGAGGCCGGGGACAGGGCGGGCATCCGTCTCACCGAAAGCTGCGCGATGGTGCCGGCTTCTTCCGTATCCGGCTGGTACTTCGCGCATCCCGACAGCCGCTATTTCGGCCTCGGCCGGATCGGGCGCGACCAGGCGGCCGATTACGCGCGGCGCAAGGGCGTGTCGGTCGAGGAGGTCGAGCGCTGGCTCGCCGCCAATCTCGCCTATGATCCGGCCCGGGCCGGCGAGGAACCGAAAGCGGCTGAGTAGCGGTGCCGAGCACCTCGGCCGCGCGGGACTCAGCCCTGCCGCGCGACTCCGTTGTCTTGGTGCTGCAGGCGGAGCGAGAGCAGCCGCCAGGGCCCGTCGGCCGACTCCACCGCGATGTCGTACCGGTTGGCCGGTGCCATGGAAACGGGGGCCGTATAGACGAAGGCCTTCCTTTCGGGGCCGGCCGCGCGGACCGGATGCGCCGAGGCCGGGGCCAGCGCGCGCCATCCGGCTCCGTCCCGGACCCGATAATGCCCTTCCCGATCGGTCATCATGACCAGATGGGTCGGCGCCGATCGATCGAACCAGGGCAAGGTGATCGTACAGCGCTCTTCAACCCGGTTGCTCAGGCATTGCAGGCCGAACAGGTACGGCCGGTTGCGGTGGCGGAGGGTCGAGACGAGGCCGTGGAGCCTTCGCCCGAGCGGCGGGGATTCCCCCCGGTACAGGTAATCGTAAAGCCGGAACGACAGCGACGATCGCGCCCGTTCGAGCCAGGTCGGGTGACTCCGCAGGCAGCGGTCGATCTCGCGCAGCCGCGCGCTGCCGCCCGTGCGGGTCTTCGTGTCCCGATGATCGTGCACCACGGCGAGCGGCTCCTGCAGGAACCGGAACCGGCAGCCCGCCTTGTAGAGGCGGATCCACAGGTCCCAATCCATCGCGTAATGCAGGGCGAGGTCGAGCCCGCCGACCCGCTGCATGGCGGTCCGTCGCACGAAACAGGCGGGCTGGCAGATCAGATTCCCCCGCGTGATCGCGGCGATGTCCTCGGAGATCGAGGGAAAGTACTGCTGAAAGGCGCCATGCTCGTCCACATAGACGGCATGGCCGTAAACGACGTCGACCTCCGGATCGGCGTCGAAGACCGCCTTCGCGCGCGCGAGCGCGCCCGGCAGCAGGAAGTCGTCCGCGTTGAGCCAGCCGACGAACGGCGCGGTGGTGTTGTCCCAGCCCTCTTGAATTGCGGCCGACTGCCCGCCGTCCCGCGAACGATGATAGCGATAGGCGATCATCGGAGCGTAGCGTTCGGCGAGCGTCCTGACACTGGAGTCGCCGCTGGCGTCCAGCAGCGCGACCTCGGCCAGCCCGCCTTGGAGAGAGAGGCTGGATAGAGTCGTCTCCAAGTATTTCAGGCCGGTCTTGATCGGGACGCTGATGCTGAAGGCGGGTTCAGCAATGGTGGCGGGAGCGGACGGCACAACGATCTTTATTCTGCGGGAAGCGCAAACAAGTTCTTAAAATATCGAAAGGTGCCGGCCTTGACCAGCGGGCGGTCCGTGCTCTTCGCGGGGCGGTGCGCACGGGCGCCGGCCCCGGCCGATATTGGGCGCGGCGACGCGGCTCGACCGGAGGCTGTCATTCGCGCATCTCGAACCCGCTGCAATGCCGGTGCTAGCCGGAGGCCGCGGCCCCGTCTTCACGCCAGGGAAAGGCGAGCCGGCAGCGCAGCCCTGCGGGCTCGTAGCAGAGAGCCGAATCTCCGTTGAGATCATAAGCCATCGTGCGCTGGATCAGCGTCGTGCCGAAACCCGCGGCCACCGGTGTGCACACGGCCGGTCCGTTCCGCTCGATCCAGTCGATCCCGAGACGGGGGCCGCCGGGGGCCTCCTCCACCGCCCAGGCGATCGCAAGGCGCCCGTTCGGCACCGAGAGCGCGCCATGCTTGGCCGCGTTGGTGGCCAGCTCGTGAAACACGAGGCTCAGCGCCAGCGTCTGCTTCGGCGTCAGCTCGATATCCGGCCCCGACATTTCGATCGCCCGCGTGCCCGTGCCGTGGGCCTTCAGGACCCGCCGGATCAGGCGGATCAGGCTGGTGGCGCGCCAGGTGCCCTGGGTCAACAGGCCGTGGGCGGCCGCCAGCGCCTGCAGTCGGCCGGTGAAGGACTCGGCGAAGCCTTCCAGCGACGCGGCGCGACGCAGGGTCTGGGCGGCGATCGATTGAACCACTGCCAGCGTGTTCTTGACCCGGTGGTTGAGCTCGGCCATGAGCAGCTTCTGGTGTTCCTCCGCCTGCTTGCGCTCGGTCACGTCCACGGTGATGCAGCGGGTGTGGACGAAGCGCCCGTCCCGGAACAGCGCGCTGGAGGAGATGAGCACGTCGCGGATGGAGCCGTCCCTGGCCCGCAGGCGCGCCGGATACCGGTCGAGCGTCTCGCCGCGCCCGAGCCGCGCAAGGATGTCCTCGATCACGGAGCGGTCCGCGTGGAACTCAGCGATGTGCCGGCCGACATAAGTCTCGCGGGTGTAGCCAAGCAGGTCGAGTTCTGCCTGGTTGGCGCGCAATATGCGACCGTCGGGGCCGATCCAATGCAGCGCGACCGCGGCGTTCTCGAAGAAATCGTCAAGCTCCTCGCGACTGCGCTTCAGTTCCGCTTCCGCATGCTTGCGTTCGGTGACGTCGAGGAACGCGCCTACGGCGCCGCAGATCGTCCCGTCCTCTTCGCGCAGAGGCACGGCGTCACCGTAAAGGTATCGCGAGGTCCCGTCGCGGAACACGACCTCTTCTTCGTGGCTTCGCACCTCTTCGCCACGGGCGGCCCGCTGCATCGGCAGTTCCTCCGGGGCGAGTTCCACCCCGTTGGCGTAGACCGCGAAGTGGTTCGTCGGTCCGGGTGCGGGCGCGGTCTTTGATTCATTCGCACCATAGGGCAGGCGCAGAAATTCGTAGGAGGCCCGGTTACCGGTGATGGCGCGGCATTCGGGGTCGTGGGCAAGCCACACGACCGCCGGCACGGCATCGAGGACCGCTTCCAGTTCCGCGGCGCGCGCCCGCTCACGCCGCTCGCTGGCCCGGAGTTGCTCCTCGGCCCGTTTGCGTGCGGTGATGTCGCGGAGATAGACGGAAAGACCCGTCTTGTCGGGATAGACCGTTCCCTCGATCCATCGGCCATTGACGGCCGAAACCGCCTGGAACGACACCGGCCGATTCTCGCGCCGCGCGCGCAGATGCGCCGCGTGGCTCTCGCTGCCGCGCGCTTCCGGAAACAGGTCGAAGACATTGCGGCCCAGCATTTCGTCGCGGCGCTTGCCGACCATTGCTTCGACCCGACGGTTCACGTAGGTCAAGCGCCAGTCGCGGTCCACGGCGTAAAAGGCGTCGCTGATTCGCTCGAGGATCTGCGCCGCGACGTCCGCAAAGCGGTCGGGCGCGACCGTCCCGGCACGACCGCCCGAATGGATGACCTCCTCGGGATCGTTCACGGCGTCTTCCCTGTGTGTGCAAGACCGGGCACGCCCCGGACAAACCTAGCGTCCCGGGAAGCTGCGGGCAATGGTCTGAACGGTTCGGAGAGCCGCGCGTTCCCCTGTCCGGCTCTCCCGAATGCCGTTAGAACGTCCTTGCTGTCGCGGGCATCTGATGCCGATCATCCCGGTGCGGGCGTCGCTCGCGATCCGCCGGCGGCCGATGTCCGGCGGACCGCTGCCGCAATCCGAAGCCTCTCCGCAGGCTTTCGGAAGCTCCCGCGGTCGATCGACCCTTCTACCGCAAGAGCGCGTTTACGGCCGTCCAAGTCGACTCCCGGGATCTTCCGTCGATGAACCGCCCCCATGTGGCGGATGACGACGGTGGTGCAATCGCGGGGGCCGATACCGGCGGCACCGCCTCGCAATCGGCCGTGCGTTCGCCGCGCGTCACTCGCCGGCGGCAACACGCAGTGGCTGAGCGGGCTTGGTCTGCTGCCACCGTGAACGGCAGGGAATCCGGCTGCGGTCGCACCGGTCCGCGTAGCGCCGGGCGATCTCCATTACCTCGACGAGCAGCCCTTCGGCGAGGGTGATCGGCTCCAGCCCAAGGTCGAGAAACCGATGGTTTTCCGCCGCCAAGTCGTTTTCGGCGGCCTCGTTGCGCGGGTTGTCGACGAAGTCGATCTCCGCCCCGGTGAGATCGGCGACCAGTCGGGCAAGGTCGCGGACCCGGTGCGTCTCCGTCATCTGGTTATGGATCATCACGCGGTCGCCGTGTTTCGGCGGGTTGAGGATCGCCAGCTCGATGCAGCGCACCGTGTCGCGGATGTGGATGAAGGCGCGGGTCTGTCCCCCGGTGCCGTGAACCGTCAGCGGATGGCCGATCGCCGCCTGCATGAGGAAGCGGTTCAGCACCGTGCCGTAGTCGCCATCGTAGTCGAAGCGGTTGATCAGCCGTTCGTCCCGGCTCGTCTCCGGGGTTTGCGTCCCCCAGACGATGCCCTGGTGAAGGTCCGTGATCCGGAGTCCGTCGTTCTTCGCGTAGTAGAAGAAGAGGTGCTGATCGAGCACCTTGGTCATGTGATAGACGCTGCCCGGGTTGGTCGGATGCAGGATTTCCTGATCGACCCATTGGCCGGCGCTGTCGCGCAGCTTGACCGGAAGATAGCCCTCGGGGATCGGTGCGCCGTGCGTGCCGTAGCCATAAACGCCCATCGTTCCGAGATGCACGAGATGGGCATCGATGCCGGTCTCGACGAGCGCGGCCAGAACGTTGTGCGTGGCGTTGACGTTGTTGTCCACCGTGTAGCGCTTGTGGCGCGACGACTTCATCGAATAGGGCGCCGCCCGTTGCTCGGCAAAGTGAACGATCGCTTCGGGCCGAAACGCTTCGAGAAGGTCGCGGAGGGCGCCATAGTCCTGCGCCACGTCGATGAGATGGAAATGGATCCGGTGCCCCGAGACCTGATGCCAGGCCGCCAGGCGCACGCTCATCGGCTGGATCGGAGTAAGGGACGTGACCTCCAGTTCGTTGTCGATGTTTCGCCGGGACAGGTTGTCCGCGATCACCACCTCATGGCCGAGGTTGGAAAGGTGCAGCGACGTCGGCCAGCCGCAAAAGCCGTCTCCGCCGAGAACCAGAATTCGCATACTTTTCTCCCCTACTCGATTGCCGCCCGAAAATTCCAAACAGATAGATCCCTTTCGGCGAAGCCCCCGGGCAGGTGGGAGCTTCGCAAGCACAACGTCGTCGCGACCAGCCCGCTTACCGGACCTGCTGGATGGCGCCGCCTTTCCTTTGCGTCCGAAAGCCTTGCATTATGCGTCTTTCGTTGGCGGTCGCGGCAACGGCCGCCTCGAGCGTTGCCGCCATGAACGGCGGTGCCGGCCGGATCGGGCTTCTCGAGCGCGACGGCGGTTTCATCCAGTGGCAAGGCCCGCAGCACCATTCTGCCCAGCCGCGTAAGCCGATGGATGCGGTTGCCCGCAAGCGAGGGATCGATGTTGGCGAACCGCTTGGTTTCGTTCATCTCGTGCGGCAATGTTGCCCTGGCCACGCGTATACCGTTCAGATCCCATCCGGCGAACTCATCTTAAACGGCGGCTTTCGAAAATAATCAACCGCCATGACGTGCGTCGAACCCCGTCCGCCCCTTAATTGGCGATCACGTGCCTGCGTGTGTCCCTGATTTCAGAGTGCCGGGCGCGCAGGAAACGTAAGATATCGTCCCAGACAGCCGCCGCGCGCAGCCTCTTTTGCGGACATCGTGGTCATCAAAGCCCGCGGATTTGGTCTTGGTTTTGGAGGAACCATTCGTAGGTTTGTTTGATTCCGTTTCGGAGCGAGATTTTGGGTTTCCAGCCGAGGGCGGCGAGGCGGCGGCAGTCGAGGAGCTTGCGGGGGGCGCCGTCGGGCTTGGTCGTGTCGAAGGCGAAGCCGCCGCGGTAGCCGACGACCTCGGCGACGAGGTCGGCGAGCCCGCGGATGGTGACCTCCTCGCCGCTGCCGACGTTGACGTGGCCCTCGCCGGAGTAGCGCTCGAGCAGGAAGGCCAGCGCGTCGGCCAGGTCGTCGACGTGCAGGAACTCGCGGCGCGGCGCCCCGCTGCCCCACACCTCGACGCGCGCCGCGCCGGCCGCCTTGGCCGCGTGCACCTTGCGCAGCAGCGCCGGCAGCACGTGGCTCGCCGCCGGGTCGAAGTTGTCGCCCGGCCCGTACAGGTTGGTCGGCATCGCCGAGATGAAGTCGCAGCCGTACTGCCGGCGGTAGGCCTGGGCCAGCTTGAGGCCGGCGATCTTGGCCACCGCGTACCACTCGTTGGTCGGCTCCAGCGGCCCGCTCAGCAGCGCCTCCTCGGCCATCGGCTGCGCCGCCGCCCGCGGGTAGATGCAGCTCGAGCCGAGGAACAGCAGCTTCGCCACCCCGGCCCGGCGCGCCGCCTCGATCACGTTCGCCGCGATCGCCAGGTTGTCGTACAAAAACTCGCCCGGCCGCGTCGCGTTGGCCAGGATGCCGCCGACCCGCGCCGCCGCCAGCACCACCGCGTCCGGCCGCGCCGCTTCGAGCCACGCCTCGACCGCCGCCTGCCGGCGCAGGTCGAGCTCGCCGCGGCCCACCGTCAGCACCGCGCAGCCGGCCGCCGCCAGCCGGCGGGCGACGGCGGCGCCGACCATGCCGCGGTGGCCGGCCACCCAGACCCGCTTGCCGGCCAGCGGGAACACGACCTCAGCCGTGCCGGTCATTGCGCCCGGCCTCGCGCGGCACCGCCTCCAGGTCGGCCCGCACCATCTCGGCGACCAGCTCCTCGAAGCCGACCCGCGGCGCCCAGCCGAGCGCCGCCCGCGCCTTGCTCGCGTCGCCGAGCAGCAGGTCGACCTCGGTCGGCCGGAAGTAGCGCGGGTCGACCGCGACCAGCGCCTCGCCGGTCGCCGCGTCGAGCCCGACCTCGTCGACCCCCGTCCCCCGCCAGACGATCCGCCGGCCGACCACCGCGAAGGCGGCCTCGACGAACTCGCGCACCGAGCGCGTCTCGCCGGTCGCCAGCACGTAGTCGTCCGGGGCGTCCTGCTGGAGGATCCGCCACATCCCCTCGGCGTAGTCGCGCGCGTGCCCCCAGTCGCGCCGGGCGTCGAGGTTGCCCAGGTAGAGCCGGCGCTGCAGCCCGTGGTGGATCGCCGCCACCGCCCGGGTGATCTTGCGGGTGACGAAGGTCTCGCCGCGCACCGGGCTCTCGTGGTTGAACAGGATGCCGTTCGAGGCGTGCAGCCCGTAGGCCTCGCGGTAGTTGACCGTGATCCAGTAGGCGTAGAGCTTGGCCGCGGCGTAGGGCGAGCGCGGGCGGAACGGCGTCGTCTCGCGCTGCGGCACCTCGGCCGCCGCCCCGAACAGCTCCGAGGTCGAGGCCTGGTAGAAGCGCGTCCGCCCCCCCAGCCCGAGGATGCGGATCGCCTCCAGAAGCCGCAGCGTCCCCAGCGCGTCGGCGTTGGCCGTGTACTCGGCCGTCTCGAAGCTGACCTGGACGTGGCTCTGGGCGGCCAGGTTGTAGATCTCGTCCGGCCGCACCTCCTGGACGATGCGGATCAGGTTGGTCGCGTCGGTCAGGTCGCCGTAGTGCAGGTGAAACCGCACGTCCCCCTCGTGCGGGTCCCGGTACAGGTGATCCACCCGCGCCGTGTTGAACGACGACGACCGCCGCTTCACACCGTGAACCTCGTACCCCAAACCCAGCAAATACTCCGCCAGGTACGAACCGTCCTGACCCGTAACACCAGTAATCAACGCAACTCTGTTCAACACCGTACGATTCTCTTGCTTCCAGGATTCCGCACCGGCGTTAGCCGGCGCTCGTGACGGCGTCAACGGACGGCCTTCATCGCCACGCGTCGATCCAGACGGTCGCAGCGAGCATATCAGCCGGCCCGATCAGTTCGCGCTGCTCAGCGGAGGTAACACGCCTGGGATCGCAAGCCGATCGCCGCGGCCCCACGCCGACCAATCGATTCACACGGCCAGCGGCGATGCCACCTTCGGCCGATTGCCTAGCCCATTCTCTCTCGGCGCGCCCACTCCTGTAACGCCAGCAGCCGGCGGCATCTCGCTATAATTTCCGTTTGTCGTCGCGGCACCTCAACCGGCCCCAGGAGAGAGTGATCATGGCAGAGCGCGTGCTCGTGACCGGTGCCGGAGGCTTCATCGGACATCACCTCGTGAAGTTCCTCGCCGCCAGGGGCGCCTGGGTTCGCGGCGTCGACATCAGCCATCCGGTGTTCGAGCGATCCGCGGCGCACGAGTTCGCATGCCTCGACCTCAGGAGCACCGACAACTGCCTCGACGCCGTCTGCGGCGTCGACGTCGTCTACCACCTGGCGGCCGATACCGGCACCGGTGCCGCAGGCGATGATGGGCGCGCCGCTCGCTCCAATGCCATGATCGACCTGAATATGCTCGAAGCGGCACGCTTGAACGGCGTCCGACGCTTCCTGTTCTCGTCGTCGGGCGCCGTGTATCCACGGTATCTGCCGGACCGCGCCAAGACCGTGCCCCTTCGTGAGGACGACGCCTTCCCGGCCGACCCCGGGAGTACGGATGGTCTCGAGAAGCTGTTTATGGAAACGCTGTGCCAGTCCTACGCCGAGAGTCACGGCCTGGAGACGCGCATCGCGCGGATTCACGACGTCTACGGACCGCTATGCGCCCTTGATGCCGGCGACGAGACGGCGCCGGCTTCCATCTGCCGGAAGGTCGCGTGCGCCGCGGCGGATGAAGCGACCGAGATCGAATGTGACTCCGAGCCGGCCCGTGCCTTCACTTACATCCACGACTGTGTGGAAGGGCTTTATCGGATCATGCAGTCAGACTGCCGCGCGCCCCTCAACCTGGGCGCCGACGCCGCGGTAACCATCGAGCAGATCGTCGATATCGTCTCGGCCATCGCCGGCAAGAGCGTCACCTTGCGTCGCAGTCGTTCGAGGCTGCGGGCCGCCGTCCCTGCGCGCAACGGCGACCACACGCTCCTGCGGTACGTTCTCGGCTGGAAGCCGAGAGTCCCGCTGGAACTCGGCCTGATCCCGACCTATCGCTGGATTTCGAACCAGCTCGCCAGGAGACATGCCGCCTGCGCGACCGACGAGACGGTCCACGAGACCTCACCTCTGCCGGAGACAATACGCAGCCCGAGGCACATCGCGGCGATCTGACATCGGGCCCGATTCATGCGCAACCCGAAGTCGGGGTGACATCATGCACCTTCTCATCGGCCGATCGGCTTTCAACCGCCCAGGCATCCTGTTCCGCGGCGGGGCGCACCGCCTCAGTGCCGTGGCGGGCGAGGCTCGCCGCCTGTTCAGATGCTACGCGACGGACAGGACCCTTCGCCGGGTGTTGATCGCGATGATGCTCGTCTTCTCTGTCGTGATCGTCCTGCACACGCTCCACTACTTCGCCCCGAAGCTCGATCTGGACACCGGCCGGCCCCTCGTCCGGATGATGTCCCTGAACGAGGAATGGGGATATGGGGAGATATACGCTCACCTCCTCTGCCTCGTCTTCGTGGTCATGATGATCCGGCACTATGCCAGGACCAGGCAGCGCATCTACGTTGCGCTGGCCGCGGTTTTCGCTCTGATCCTCATCGACGATTCGCTGCAGGCCCATGAAAGGATCGGGCGCTTTCTGATGAGCATGACGGCCCTGGCATCCATCCCCCAGCCCGCCACCATCGATATCGGGCAGATCGCCGCTTTCGGTATCCTCGGCGTGTTCGTGCTCGCGATCCTTTTCTATGGCTTCCGTCACAGCGGCGGCGAATCGGCGCGAGTCGGCGCCCTTCTGATCTTCATCCTTTGCGGCCTCGGCTTCTTCGCGGTGATGGTCGATCCGCTGCACGACGCCCTCGAACACAGGTTCGACGGTGCGCATCTGCTGCTCACCATCGCGGAGGATGGCGGCGAGATCCTCATGCTCATTGCTGCCTGTGCCGTCGCTCTCGCCGTCGGCCGCGGGGGGCACGGGCGCACGGAAGGTTGATCCCGGCACCGACAAGTCGTCTTTCCTTGAACGCCGAAGCTGAACTGCTCAGGACGGCTCCGAAATCCCGCCGGCCGGATGGCTGTTCATCTGCTTGCCTACTCGGCGTTCCTCCTTTGCGATGGGCGGTACCCCAATCGCATCGTTCGGGCGCCGCCCGGCCTGCTCTAACCTTTGAGGCGCAGCGGGGACGGGCCGTGGGGCGACAGGATAGGTCCCCCGCGATGAATGATCGGGCGCGAAGAGAAAGAGCGACCGGGATGTTCCTGGAGTTCTTCAGTGGGTTTCTTTCCGCGCCGCGCGGCCTCGGGCCGTCATCGGCGGAAGGCCAATCGCCTAAGGCCACCGCCGCGGCGGGGGACCGGATCTACGAAAACCTGTGGAAGCGCGCCCTCGACATCGTCGGGGCGCTTGGGGGGATCCTCTTCTTCCTGCCTTTGTTCGTCATCGTTTATCTATTGGTGCGAATGGACGGCGGCCCTGCGATCTTTGCGCATAGCCGTGTGGGGCGCGACGGAACTCCTTTCAAATGCTACAAGTTCCGTTCGATGGTGAACGACGCGGATCGCCGGTTGGCGGAGCATCTGGCGCGCGACCCCGCGGCCCGGCAGGAATGGGAGCAGCACTTCAAGCTGACCAACGACCCGCGGATCACCGCAGTCGGCAAGGTTCTGAGGAAAACCAGCCTCGACGAGCTTCCGCAGCTGTGGAACGTGCTGAAGGGCGACATGAGTCTCGTCGGTCCGCGCCCGATCGTCACCGACGAAAGAGTGCGGTATGGCGAGCATATCGGCTGCTACTACAGCTGCCGCCCCGGAATCACCGGCCTCTGGCAGGTCAGCGGGCGCAACGATATCGACTACGAGTCCCGCGTGAAGCTCGACGCCCAGTATGTGAAGAATTGGTCCCTTTTCCTGGATGTCGTCATCATCCTGAGGACCGTCGGCATCGTCGTCACCCGCAAGGGCGCCTACTGAGAACGCTTATTCCGCAGGCGCGGTAGGGGTCGGCGCCAATCGTCCTCGCCGAGCCCTTTCGGCGCTCTAAATCATAAGAATCAGCGCCAGGATGACGCCCCAGCAAACAAGCGCGCTGCAGACCAGGAACCAGAACTTCTGCTGGACGGTCCAGTTTCGCGCTTGCCCGCCCCGTCGGTCACTCTCGGTGCGTTTTCGAGGCGTTTCCGAATCCGAGCCCATGGCGACACGCGCCCCGCCTGTTGCGACCAGGATCGGACGATTACCACAAAGACGGACTCATAACGGATAAATCGGCATCCGGTTCGCCACTCCTCTCCGACCGGCCGTTACGGTCGAGCAACCCCATGGTTTCAAGGCGAGGCCGGGAGAGGGCTCGGCCGGACGGGCCGGTCCGATCCGGCCCTGCGGCCTAGCCCTTCGGAGTGTCACTCTTGTCCGCGCGCGCACCCCGTTTGCTCTGCCTCTGGTTACGATACCCGATGGCATCATGACCCGCAAAACGCGACGCCGCGAGCGACGGCGTCACCGAAGGCAACCGCAGCGAGCGGGGCGTCATGAAGGTAGCGATCCTTGCCGGTGGACAGGGGACGAGGCTGGCGGAAGAAACCGCCGTCAGGCCCAAGCCGATGGTGGAGATCGGCGGACGGCCGATCCTCTGGCACATCATGAAACACTACGCCCACTTCGGCTTCACCGAGTTCGTCATCGCGCTCGGCTACAAGGGCGAGTGCATCAAGCGCTATTTCCTCGACTGTCTGGCGCTCGAATCCGACCTCACGGTCGATCTGGGCATGCGGACCGTCCGCCATCACCAGGTCGAGCGCAGCGACTGGGTCGTCGACCTGATCGACACGGGCGAATCGAGCGGCACGGGCGGCCGGATCCGCCGCCTGAAGCCCCACCTCGGCGACGGCACCTTCATGGTGACCTGGGGCGACGGCGTGTCGGACGTCGATCTGCGCGCCCTGCTGGCGTTCCACAACTCGCACGGAAGGTTGGCCACCATGACGGTGGTCCGGCCGCCGGCCCGCTTCGGACGCGTCGTCCTCGACGGCCCCAGGATCGTCGAGTTCAAGGAGAAGCCAACGAGCGGCGAGGGCTGGATCAACGGCGCCTTCTTCGTCCTGGAGCCGGGCGTCTTCGACTACATCGAAGGCGACGAGACGATGCTCGAACAGGAGCCGCTTGAACGGCTGGCGGCCGACGGCGAGCTCATGGCGTACCGGCACAGCTCGTTCTGGCAGTGCATGGATACGATTCGCGACAAAGCCCTGCTGCAGGCCCTCTGGGAAGGGCCGCGGCCACCCTGGAAGGTCTGGGAGTAGAGATATGCGGGTTCTTGTTACCGGTCACTGCGGCTATATCGGCTCGGTCCTCGTGCGGATGCTGATCGACGCCGGTCACGAGGTCGTCGGCCTCGATTCGAATCTCTTCGAGAGGTCCGTCTACGGCGGCTGGGATTGGCCCAGCTTCCCGACCATTCACAAGGATATCCGCGACGTCGGGCCGGCGGACATCGACGGGTGCGAGGCGGTGATGCACCTGGCGGGCATGTGCAACGACCCGCTGGGCGACCTCATGCCGCGGCTCACCATGGCCATCAATCACGCGGCGACGGTCCACGTCGCCAAGGTCGCGCGGAGCGTCGGCGTGTCGCGCTTCATCTTCTCCTCGTCCTGCAGCATCTACGGGGCCGCCGGCGAGGACTGGGTCGACGAATCGTCCAGCCCGAATCCGGTGACGCCCTACGGCGTCTCCAAGCTTCGCGCGGAACAGGACCTGGCGCGCCTGGCGACCAACGACTTCTCGCCCGTCTTCCTGCGCAGCGCAACGGCCTATGGCTTCTCGCCGCGCATTCGGTTCGATCTCGTGCTCAACAACCTCGTCGCCTACGCCTTCTGCAAGCATCGCGTTCTGATCAAGAGCGACGGGACCCCCTGGCGCCCGATCGTGCATATCGAGGATATCAGCCGCGCGTTCCTCGCCGCCCTGGAAGCGCCGCGCGACCTCGTTCACTGCGAGGTCTTCAACGTCGGCATCACGACGGAGAACTACCAGATCCGCGAGCTGGCGACCCTGGTCGAGCGCACCGTCCCGAAATCAAGCATCGAGTACGCAGACGGGGCGTCGCCGGACAAGCGGACCTATCGCGTGGACTGCTCCAAGATCAGCCGGACCCTTCCCGGCTTCAAGCCGCAGTGGACGGCACTGCGCGGCGTGGAGGAACTGTATCACCGGTACCGCATCATCGGCCTGAGCGTCGAAGATTTCGAAGGTCCCCGTTACCAACGGCTCGCGCATCTCAAGGCCCTGCTGTCGACCGGGCAGCTCGATGAGACGATGCGCTGGAGCGGCGCGCAGGCAACCCCGGTCGGCGCGCCCGAGCCGCGGGACCGGATCCCGGCCCTGCCGGAGGTGTGAACCATGCAGATCATCGGATGCCGGTCCTGCGGCGAGGCCGGTCTCGTCGACATCCTCGATCTCGGCGACATGCCGCTCGCCGATCGCCTTCTCGATCGAACCGCGTTGACGGAGCCCGAGCCGCGCTATCCCCTGAAGCTCGCCTTCTGCCCGCATTGCAGCCTGGTCCAGATCACCTACACGGTGGCGCCGGAGGAGCTGTTCTGCAGGGACTACCCCTACTACTCCTCGTTTTCCCCTGCCCTCCTCGCCCATTCCCGGGACAACGCCTTGCGGCTGATCGCCAATCGCGGTCTCACCGCCGACAGCTTCGTCGTCGAGATCGCGAGCAATGACGGCTATCTGTTGAAGAACTTCGTCGAGCACGGCATTCCCGTGCTGGGCGTCGATCCGGCGGACGGGCCGGCCAGCGTCGCCAACGAGAACGGCGTCCCCACCTTGAACACCTTCTTCGATCTTCCAACCGCCGAGTCCATCCGCCGCGAGCGCGGTCCCGCCGACGTGATCATCGGCAACAACGTCCTTGCCCACGTCGCCGACACCAATGGTCTCGTGCAGGCGATCGGCCATCTCCTGGCCGACGACGGTGTCGCCTCGATCGAGGTCCCGTATGTGCGGGACCTCGTCGACCGCTGCGAGTTCGACACCATTTATCACGAGCACCTCTGCTACTTCTCGCTGACCGCGCTGACCAAGCTGTTCGGCCGCCATGGCCTTACGGTGAACGACGTGGAGCATCTTGGCATCCACGGCGGGTCTTTGCGCATCCGTGTCGGGCATCGGCCGACGAGCAGTCCGGCCGTTGCCGCGCTGCTGGCCAGCGAACGCGCCATCGGCCTGGACGGGCCGGCCTATTTCACCGATTTCGCCAGCCGCGTCGAGGCGCTCAAGGAGACGCTCCTGCGGCAGCTCCAGCATCTGCGAACCGAGGGGTATCGGATCGCGGCCTATGGCGCCGCAGCCAAAGGGGCGACGATGCTGAACTATCTCGGGGTCGGCGCGCCGCTGCTGGACTATGTGGTCGACCGCAACTTCCATAAGCACGGCAAGTTCATGCCGGGCCAGCATCTGCCGATCTTCCCCACGGAACGGCTGGACGAGGATCGCCCCGATTTCGTGCTGCTCCTGGCCTGGAACTTCGCGGATGAAATCCTGGCGCAGCAAAGCCGTTACCGGCGCGCAGGGGGCCGCTTCATCATTCCGAGCCCCGAGCCGCGCGTTGTCTAAACCCCCAGGGAACGCCCTTCGCGCAATCTTCGGGGCGGGAGTGTGCAATGATGAACGACCGTCGATGCCCGAGCTGTGCGTCCATCGACACGCGCGCCTTTTACCAGGTTCGCCAGGTTCCCACCAACAGTTGCCTTCTGATCTCGAACCGGGACGACGCGGTGGCCTTCCGGCGCGGTGACATCGAGCTTCGGTTCTGCCGCGGCTGCGGCTTCATCTTCAACGCAGCCTTCGATCCCCGGCTAACCGAATATTCCAGCGCCTACGAAGAGACACAGGCATTCTCCTCGACCTTCAATGCCTTTCACAGACGCCTCGCCGAACAGGTTATCGCTCGCTACGGCCTGCACGGAAAGCGCATCCTGGAAATCGGCTGCGGCAAAGGCGAATTCCTGACCCTGCTCTGCGAGCTCGGGAACAACTCCGGCGTCGGCTTCGACCCCAGCTATGCGGCCGATCGGAACGCGTCGCGGGTGCTCGACCACATCACCTTCCGGCGCGAGTTCTTCACCGAGGAAACGGAACCGGAGCCGAGCGACTTCGTCTGCAGCAAGATGACCCTCGAACACATTCCGGAAACCGCCCGCTTCGTTGACGTGCTTAAGCGGGCGGCGGACGGCAGCGGAGCCACGCTGTTCCTGCAGGTTCCGGACGCCCTCCGGATCCTGAAGGAATGCGCCTTCTGGGATATCTATTACGAACATTGCTCCTATTTCAGCCCCGGATCGCTCGAGCGGCTTCTGGTCAGCAACGGATTCGACGTCGGCAATGTCTGGACCGATTACGACGACCAGTACCTCATGATCGACGCCCGGCCCGCGGCCAACGGAGCGGCGCGCCGGTCGGCGAGCGCCATCGTCGAGACCGTCGAGGAAATGGACCGGCTGGTCACCGAGTTCACCCGGCTTTGGGTCGAGAAGCAGGCCGTGTGGCGCCAGACCGTGGACGAACTTGCCGCAGAGGGGCGGACGATCGCGATCTGGGGATCGGGCTCCAAGGCCGTCTCGTTCCTGACCACCCTTTCGCTGGGTGAGGAGATCAGCTGCGTCGTCGACGTCAACCCCTACAAGCACGGGAAGTACATGCCGGGGACCGGGCATCGAATCGTCGGCCCGGACGAGGTGGCGCGCCTTTGCCCGGACGTGGTCGTGGTCATGAACCCGATCTACCGGAGCGAGATCCAGCAGGCCCTGGTCGAGCGGGGCTGCACCCCCACGATCCTGACGGTCTGATCGTCATGCCTGCGCTTTCGAACCGCGACTCGTGCCTCGTATGCGCCGGAACGGACCTGCTTCCGGTCCTCACCCTGCCGGGCGTACCGGTCCTCTGCCACGGCCTGGCCGCCGATCGGGAGACGGCGCTTTCGGTTCCCCGAGGCGACGTCGAGCTGGTGGCCTGCCGAGGCTGCGGCCATCTGTTCAACCGAGCCTTCGATCCGACGCTCGTCGGCTACGAGGGCAGCTACGACAACTCACTGCACTTCTCCGGTCGTTACCGCCGCTACGCGGCGGCGACCGCCCGGCGGCTTGTCCGGCGTTATCGCCTGGAGGGCCGGCATATCGTCGAGATCGGGTGCGGCCGAGGCGACTTCCTGCGAATGCTCTGCGAACGCGGTGGCAACCGGGGAACCGGTTACGATCCGAGCGCCCCCGCGGACGCCACCGACAACGCCGGATCCGGCGCCGTGACGATCATCGGCGACATCTACCGCGCGGGAGCGGCGTGGGGCGCCGATTTCGTGTGCTGCCGGCACGTCCTGGAGCACCTTCTCGACCCCGTCGCAATCCTTCGCGCCGTTCGCGAGGATCTCGGCCCCGCAGGCGGCGCGACCTTCTTCGAGGTTCCCGATGCGGCGCTTCTGCTCGACCAGCTCAGTGTCTGGGACGTCATCTACGAACACCTGTCCTACTTCTCGCGCAGTTCGCTCCTGACGGCGTTCGCGCGCGCCGGCCTCTCGGTTCGCGACATCCGGTCCGCCTTCGGCGGCCAGTTCCTATGGGTGGAGGCGGTCTCCGGCGCCGACGCCACAAGGCCCTCCCGGCGCGGGCCGAGCCGCGCCCAGCGCGCATCGGCCACCTCTCTCGCCGAGCGGGCCAATCGCCTGCTCACCCATTGGCAGGACAGGATCGCCCACTACCGGCGCGACGGCGCCCGGCTGGTGCTCTGGGGGGCCGGCTCGAAGGGCGTGATGTTTCTCAACCTGCTGCGGCTGGAGGCCTCCGACGATCTGCCCTACGTCGTCGACATCAACCCGCGCAAGCTGGGCCACCACGTCACCGGAACGGGACAGCGGATCATCGCCCCGGCGGACCTCAGGCAATATCGGCCCGACGTCGTGCTGGTCATGAACCCCGAGTACCGCGACGAGATCTCGAGAACGCTCTTGGAGCACGAGGTGCCTGCCCGGATCGACCTCGTGCTTCCGCCGCGCGGCCAAAGCGGCCGCGCCACCCGCGTGCCGGACAGTCTCGCCGCGGAGATCGCCTAAGAGAGCCGGACAGCCCCCTCCATGGTCTATGCCGCCGTCCGATGCTCTGGGCCCGGAGGTGGAACCGCCGCTGCCCCAGCGCCCTGCATTCCGTGGTAGCCCCCACGGACCTCTGAATAACCCGACCGTGCCGTTTCACGGCGCGGCAAACTGCGGTACCCAGCAATCATGGACATACCGGACATGACGTTGACGGCGGGCAATCGGATGGAAACGCCCGTCCGGACCTGTCATCCCGTGATCCTCTGCGGCGGATCCGGGTTGGAGCTGTGGCCGATGGCGCGGGAGGCCTATCCGAAGCTGCTCATGGCTCCGGCCGCGGAGCGGACGCTGCTGCAGGAGACACTTCACCGCGTGACCGACCCAAATCGCTTCGCCGCGCCGCTCCTGATATGCGAAGCGGAGCACCGCTTCCTCATCGCCGATCAGACCCATGCGCTGGGAATTACCCCGGCCGCGATCCTGGTCGGCCCGCAGGGTTGCGGCGGCTCTGCCACGGCAGCCGCGGCGGCGGCGCTGCTGCTCGCCGCGCAGGATCCGGAGGCCCTGTTGCTGCTGCTGCCCTCTGACCACTATGTCGCGGCCCCCGAGCGTTTTCGAGACGCGGTCGACCGGGCGCTTGCGGTTGCTGCACAGGGTGCGTTCGTCGTCTTCGCCGGAGCCTCCGACGGCGGCACAGGCCGGAACAGCGGTATGTTCATGTTCGGAGCCCGACGCTATCTGGCCGAGCTGCAACGCCTCGAGCCGGAGACGGTGGCGGCGGCACGGAATGCCGTGGACTGCGCCATCCGCAACCTGAACTTCCTGCATCTGGACACGAAGGCCTTCGCGGCCGCGCCGACCCGCCCGATCGACTGTGCGGCGATGGAACGGACGTGCGGCGGCGCCGTGGTTCCCCTGGACGGCGCCGGCTGGACCGACGCCGGTTCCTGGACGGCCTTGTGGACCGCCGCGGCAAAGGATTGCGACGGCAACGCGCTCGTCGGCGACGTGCTGGCCGAAGGGGTCACCAACAGCTACATCCGGGGCGAAAGCCGCCTCGTCGCCGCGGTCGGTGTCGACAATCTGGTTCTGGTAGAAACCGCCGATGCCGTCCTGGCGGTGGGCCGCGACCGCGTTCAGGAGCTGCGACCACTCATCGATCGCCTGGCCCGGGCCGGGCGTGGCGAGCACCGCGAGCACCGCCGCGTCTACCGCCCCTGGGGCAGCTATGAATCGGTCGATGCCGGCGAGCGCCACCAGGTGAAGCGGATCATCGTCAAGCCGGGCGGCCGGTTGTCGCTGCAGAAGCACGCGCACCGCGCCGAGCACTGGGTGGTGGTGCGCGGCACCGCGCGCGTCACCCGAGACGATTCGGTCTTCGAGTTGAAGGAAAACGAATCGACCTACATCCCCGTGGGCGCCGTTCATCGGCTGGAGAACCCTGGCGCCGAGCCGCTGCACCTCATCGAGGTGCAGTCAGGCGATTATCTGGGGGAGGACGACATCGTCCGCCTCGACGACAGCTACGGACGCGCTTAGGACCCGACACACCGGCACGACCGCCCTGTTCTCGCCCGATCCCGGTGGCGACGGCTCGGCGCCTGTGGTTCGCGCGGCCGGAATCCTCTTGGTGCCCCGCCCCCATGATCCATTCCGGACCGGTCCGGCGTATCCGCCGCCGCGACTCCCGGTCCTTCCGGGGTATTCCTCCTGCCTTCAGTCCCGCGCCGCAATGGGCAAAGAAGACGCGGCGTCTCCTGCGGTACCATCGGCTGCATCGTACCGGATGGTTCGCGCCATCGTATTTTGCGCCGGTCAGCATGGCCGGGCCTCACCGATCTCGCAACCGAAGGACGACGACCAGGCCATGGACACCGGCCACGCATTACCGGAGAATGCTGCGCCCCTTCTCGGACGGTCGATTTCCCTGCACGGACCCGACGATTGTGCCTTCCTGCTCGACAGGCGCAACGGCAAGGTTTACGCGACGAATGCATCCGGCGCATTCCTGTGGCGACGTCTGAGCGGCGGGATGAGCCCGTCGGCCGCGGCCGCTGACTTGGCCCATGCCACCGGGCTTCCGGTCGACGTCGCACGACGCCACCTTTCACGTCTCCTGGACCAGTGGGCGGGCCTTGGTCAATCCGGCAGCGGCCGGGCCGACGCGAACCCCAGCCCGCCCGAGCGGCCCCGGTGCCCCGCCCCGCAGACGGCACCGCCGGTCGCGGCCGCGGCCGAGCGCCGGTACGGGCTGCTTGATACCGTCTTTCTCGTGCGCTTCTTCGACGACGCGATCGCGGTTGAGACAGATGATGTGTTGCCGGCGGCGACGGACCGTTGGGCGAGGCCGGGCTGCAAGATCACCGTATTCGCCGACGGCGGCCGTATCGCGATCGCCAGCGACGGGTCCGTTCTGGACCACTGCGCGTCGTCGGCGGTCGTCCCGACCCTCAAGGCAAGGCTGCTCCAGATCGCCTTGGAGCGCGACGCCCCTCATGGCGTCCTTCATGCAGCCGCACTCGCGAGGGACGACGGCACGCTGCTGCTTCCCGCGCCGACGGGCTTCGGCAAAAGCACCCTTGCGGCGGGGCTGGCCCGGAGTGGCGGCTGGCGGCTCGTCGCCGACGATCTGGTGCCGCTGGGCCGCGCCGGGGCGTCCGTCCGGGCCCTTCCGACGGCGGTCTGCCTGAAGGAAGGGGCGTGGCGCCTTCTTCGATCCCTCGCTCCGGACCTGGATGAGCAGCCGATCTTCATCCGCCAGGACGGCAAGCACGTACGCTATCTTCAACCGGAAACCGGGGCGAGAAACCGATACAACGAATCGGTGCCCCCGGTGCGATGGATCGTCTTTCCGAGCCACGCCCCGGACGCGACGCCCCGCCTCGTCCGCTTGCCGTCTCAGGCGGGCGTCGCGCGCCTGCTCACCCAGTTCTTCAGTCGTAGCGGCAGACTGGAGCCGCCGCATCTCGACAGGATCATCGCACTCGCCGGGCGAGCCTCCTGCTACGACCTCGAGGTCGGCACGCTCGATCAAGGCATCGCCCTGGTTCGGGGGTTGACGAGATGATCGCCCTCAGCCGTCCGCTTCGCGTTGCCATGGCCGCCCTGCGTCCCGGTGCGGCAGACCTCCCGGATCTGGCGCGCGGGCTGCGCGAGGCGGATTGGCACGAGGTGATCGGGATCGCCAACTTGCATCTCGTAACGCCGGCCATGTACCTCAACCTGCGCGAGGCGGGTCTGCTGGGAATCTTGCCGTCCGAGGCAGCGGAATTCCTCTGGCGCGTTCACGAGCTCAACGCGCGACGCAACGAGCGTATGGTCACACAACTGGCGGAGCTTCTCGTCGCGCTCCGGGCCGACGGTATCGAAAGCGTGCTTCTCAAAGCGGCAGCCGACCTTCCGACGACGCCGGAGCCACGGCTCGGCGAGCGGATCGCGTCCGACCTCGATGTTCTGATTCGCCCCGCCGATCTCAAACTCGTTCGCCGCGGCCTACGGCGCCTCGGCTACGCGCGGGACGGCGATGACGTCGGGCGCCACAGCGATGGAAACTACGTGCGGCCAGGCGAGCCGGCGGGCATCGATCTCCACCTGCGGGTCGAGGAAGAGGACGAGCTGCTGCCCGCCGCGGAGATGTGGGACCGCTCCGTGGCGCTGCACTGGCGGGGCACCGGGTTCCGCGCCCCATGCCCGGAGCACAGGGTCGTGCATCTGGTGCTTCACGACATGCTGCATCACGGCGGATATTACTCCGGCACGCCGCACCTGCGCGCGCTTCACGACCTCCGTCGCTTCATTGATGCCTGGCGCGGTCGGCTCGACTGGCACGTCGTCGACACGCATTTCCAGAACCTCCGTCTCGGCCACGTACTCGACGCGCATCTGCTTGCCGCGCATCGCCTTCTCGGCGCGGCATGGCCGCTGTCGCGCCCGCCGAGTGCCGCGGGCCGATTCGCGGTTTTGCGCTTTGCCGCAACGACGAACGGCATCCTGCCGCGATTCGTCCTGCTTGGCGTCGCCAAGGCGACCCGGGGTCTGGCCTGGCATCGTATGTACCGGCTGTACGGGCCCGGAGGCGGTTCCCTCGCGACCTGGCGCCTGCGCCACTTGGTTCATTGGACGGTCGGCGGCGCCGCCAATCGCCTTCGCGGCCACGGCTTGCGGATGCAAGAGAAGGCGCCGACCACGGACCGGTCAGCTGGCCCATGAGTCGGCGCCGAGAGAATCGGGAGCTTCGTACGACTATGGATTCTTTGCGATCCTGGTCCGAGATGCGCTCACCACTTGCGGCGCTTGCCCCCCTTACCCTTGCCGTGGCCCTTACCGGACCCATGGCCCGGATAGCCGACGGACCCGGCGACCGCGTAGCCGCGATCGGTCGGCGTCAGCAACAGCGCCAGGGTCGGCGGCGCCGCGAGGGCCAGACGTCCGCATTGCACAACGAAGCGCCGTCTCGTCTCTTCGGTCACGTCTTCGCGTTCCATGAACCACTCCCGTATCAGAGAGTCCTCACGCCAAATAAATCATCCGGCATCAACTCGAACGTGTCAAGAAAATATCTTCGTGTTTCGACATTGATATAAGAAAATACAGGATAACACTTCTGGATAACTGGAAATATACAGCAGAATATCGGAGTTTTTGCTTATAAGGGAGCTTCCAATGATCGGGGACCACAAGGCATTTCGCCGGAATGCACACATGTCGCACTTTCCGAGAAGAGGACATTTCATAAAATCATTTGGACGATTTCAGGCGGCAAGAAAACTGTACAGTCGGATGCAAAGCATGAGGCCCTCTGAAAAAATATGCTTCCACCCAACGAACAGAGAGGCCAGTGGCCTGTTCGTCTCTCCCGGATCGGAAACATATTTTGAGGGTCTACCGGTCGAAGACTGTGTTCGAGATCTGAAACAGCAGGGGATATCGCAGGCGTTCCGCCTTCCCGAACGGGTCGTCGACCGCATCCTTTCCTACGCCCATGGCTCTCGTTTCCGCACTGACGGGGGCGACGAGAAACGGCGCATCGCGGATCTCCAGGTCCAACGCAGGTCCGGAGAGGCCATGCCTGCCCGCGCGATATGCACGGACATCATGGGATCAGCCGAAATCATGTCGATCCTGACGGATCGCAACATCCATGAAACGGCGGCGCGGTATCTCGGATACCGGCCCAAGCTATGCGAAGTTTATCTGGAAGTCCTCTTTCGTGCGACGGCAAGTGAGGCCGAGCCGGGGTACCAGCCCTTTCGCTACCACTACGACATCCCGGGATTCGGTTTCATCGCTTTCTTCTTCTACCTGCATGCCGTCGACGAGCACTGCGGTGCACATGTCATGATCCGACAATCCCACACGAGGAAGCCCTTGCGCCTTCTTCTTCGATCCGGCCAATCCGCCGGCGAGCTGGTCAACGCGTATTATGATCAGACGCTGGAACTGACCGTCACCGGCCCCAAGGGGCACGGGTTCGCCGAGGATCTGTACTCGTTCCACAAGGTCCTTCGCCCGGTTCGCAACGATCGACTATCTCTCCAGATAAGGTTCTACTGAAGCGCGCGGCTTCGCCGCGGCCGCACTCGCAGGGGAAATCACCGGCACGCGAAGGAGACGACGCTCGGCCAGCCCGGCCGCGGCGACGGCGTTCGGCCGATGTACAGCGCGTCGCGACCGTACTCCGCGCAGTGTTCGCGAGCCCGGCGCTCCGCCGTATCGAGCCAGGCTCCGATCCCTTCGGGCAGGTCGGACGGAACGAGGATCTTGATGGTGCTCGGCGTTGTCTCAACCAGGGTCAAATCGTCCGCCCCGCCGCCGCAGGCCGTCAGGACGGCGACTAGGCCGAACGCCGCCGCCGCACGGCGGTTCCCTAGCCTCACCGCACGATCCTCCGGCGATACCGGCAAATCACTCCGGTCTTCGATCGATCGCCCCGGCGCACCGGTGGCGGTTGCCGCGAAGAGATTGACAATCTGACCATCGTCAGGCGCAACGATCCCGAGACGTCTCTGACCGCCGGCGGTAAGCGATGCAAGGCGTCCGAACTCTCCCCGATTCCCCATCGCGATTCAAGGAACTCTCGGGCGGTCACGCCGCGGGCCTTGGCGTGGGTTCGGGGTCGGATAGCCGTTGGCGCCCACGAGAATGGCGACGCGACGCCGTCGGCCATGTTAGGCATTAGGGCGAGACCCGGGCGCCGCTCCGGCCGGACGAACGATTGTGAACGTTGGACCATGGCTGCGATTCCCCGCCTGCGGGCCTATGAGGGGCCCGCCATCCTCGGCTACGGCTTCAGGCCGTTCTTCCTCGCCGGCGCTGTCTATGCCGGCCTCGGAATCCTGATCTGGCTTCCGATGTTCTTCGGCGACCTCGCGATCCCGACGGCCTTCGCCCCGGTCGACTGGCACGCCCACGAGATGCTGTACGGGTACCTCGCCGCCATCGTCACCGGCTATCTACTGACGGCGATCCCGAACTGGACGGGACAGTTGCCGCTGCAGGGTCGCCCTCTGGCCGCCCTTGTCGGTGTCTGGCTGGCGGGGCGGCTGGCGATCGCGGTCTCGGACCTGATCGGCCCGATTCCGGCCGCCGCCATCGATCTTCTGTTCCTCCTGCTGATCGCGGCCGCCGTGGCGCGCGAAGTGATCGTCGGCCGCAACTGGCGCAACCTTGGCCCGTTCGGCGGCCTTACCGCGTTGACCGCCGGCAATGTGATCTTCCACGTCGAGGCCTATGGCGGCGGCCCGGCGGAACTCGGGGCTCGGATCGGCATCGCCGCCGCGATCACGCTCATCATGCTGGTCGGGGGTCGGGTGATCCCGAGCTTTACGCGGAACTGGCTGGCGCGCGAGAATCCCGGTCGGCTCCCCGTGCCGTTCGGGCGCTACGATGTTGCCTCGCTGATACTTTCGATCCCGGCGCTCGTCGTCTGGGTTGCGATGCCCGATGCACCCACCACCGCCGGGCTGATGCTGATCGCGGGTGCCGCGCAGGCGATCCGGCTGGCCCGATGGGCCGGCGACAGGACGCTCCGCGACCGGTTGGTTCTCATTCTGCACGTCGGCTACGCCTTCGTCCCAGTTGGCTTCGCCCTCCTGGCAGGCGCCAGACTGCTGCCCCGGTTCGTCCCGCTGGACGCGGGCATCCACGCCTGGACGGCCGGGGCGATCGGCACCATGACGCTGGCGATCATGACCCGTGCCAGCCTCGGCTATACGGGCTGGAAACTGATCGCCGGAACGATGACCCAGACCATCTATGCCGCCGTCCTGATCGCGGCGTTGACGCGGGTTTGCGCGGCGTTCAACCAGGACGGGGCTGCGACCCTGCTGTGTATCGCCGCCGGCGCATGGATCGCGGCGTTCTGGGGGTTCGCCATCGGCTATGGACCGATGCTCGCCCGACCGCGCGTGAAATCTCGATAGGCCTCTGTGGATTCGGTGCCGTGACGGCCGGCGTTTCGCCGGTCGCTCGCCCCGCATCGGTGGCGAAATCGGGCACCGGCCGCGACGGCCCATGGGCCGGCTTCCGTAAGACACGCCTTTAACCTTTAAGATGCAAATTTCATACTTCTTTATGGATTTCGCCGGATGTAAGATGTATCGATGATACATGTACGTTCTATCGGAATGATTCTCGAAGGAGGGAGCCATGGCAGCCGACGGAGGTCCGGCAACCGCGTCAGCGATAGGACACAAAGATGAGCACAGGCCGGGGTTTGTGCGCCGGTGGCTGTACTCCACCAACCACAAGGACATCGGCACGCTGTACCTGATTTTCTCGGTGTGCGCCGGTCTCATCGGCGGCGCCATGTCCGTCCTCATGCGGGCGGAGCTCGGTCAACCGGGGCTCCAGATCTTCGGCGACCCGCAGGTGTACAACGTAATCATGACCGCGCACGGGTTGATCATGATCTTCTTCGTGATCATGCCGGCGCTCATCGGCGGGTTCGGCAACTGGTTCGTGCCGCTGATGATCGGCGCGCCCGACATGGCCTTCCCGCGCATGAACAACATCTCCTTCTGGCTGCTCGTGGCCGCATTCAGCCTGTTTGTCGGCTCGATGTTCGTCGGCCAGGGCGCCGGCACCGGCTGGACGCTTTACCCGCCCCTTTCGGGCCCGCTGGGGCATTCCGGTCCCGCCGTCGACATGGTCATCTTCTCGACCCACCTCGCCGGCGCGTCGTCGATCCTGGGGGCGATCAACTTCATCACGACGATCTTCAACATGCGCGCGCCGGGCATGACGCTGCACAAGATGCCGCTGTTCGCCTGGTCGGTGCTGGTTACCGCCTTCCTCCTGCTCATCACCATCCCGGTGCTTGGCGGCGCGATCACGATGCTGCTGACCGACCGCAACTTCGGCACGACCTTCTTCGACCCGGCCGGCGGCGGCGACCCGATCCTCTTCCAGCACCTGTTCTGGTTCTTCGGCCACCCCG